>Ga0256835_1000443_pt1 | contig 31296 bp, 28 predicted proteins | sample PIR30metaG_FD_185972 | JGI IMG/M metagenome (GOLD analysis project Ga0256835, IMG submission 185972) | Hydrothermal vent microbial communities from East Pacific Rise, Pacific Ocean - PIR-30 | ecosystem: Environmental > Aquatic > Marine > Hydrothermal vents | place: Pacific Ocean: East Pacific...
CAGACCTCGGAGAGGACCAGGCGCGGGCGCGGACGAAAGAGCCCCCAACAACCGTAAGAAATGAGGGTGACCCCGAGAAAGAGCCGCAGGAGGTCCTCCGGGGCCCGGGCCAGCAAGAAGGTGCCGCACGGGATGCCGAAGAGCGCGCCGCCGAGGAGGGTGAGCACGCGCTTGATCTGGAAATATCTCTTGAGGGAAAGGAGGAGCACGCCGTTTAGCACGAACCCCAGGAGGGCCATGAGCGGGACGATCTCGCGCAACGGCCAGAAGAAGGAAAGGAGGGGCACGGCCAGCAGGGCGAAGGCAAACCCCGCCAACCCGTGGACAAAGGCCGCGAGGGAAAGGATTAGCGCGGCGAGGACGTTTTCCATCTCTCACACCCTGCGGGGAGATAGGGCCAGAGGGCCCTCTTGAGAAGGGCCTCCTTCCGGCGAGCCCTCTCGGTGCAGAGAAAGATCCTCCGGCCTCCGAGAAGGGAGATGGCGCCCCACTTTTTCGCCCCCCGGTGCGGGATCCCCAGTTCGCGCAGGCGGGCCAGGGTTTGGGCCGCCGGATGATAGGTGCGCGCCGAGGAGGAAAGGGCCACCTCCGGGGCCACCTTCCTCAGGAAGGGCTTGCTGTTGGCGTAACGGGAGCCGTGATGGGAAAGCACGAGGACGCGGGACGCAAGGGCCTTGTTTGCGGCAAGGAGCCTCCTTTCGCGGGCAAACCCTATGTCTCCGGGAAGGAGCACGCACCACTGCGGAAAACAGGCCCGCGCCACCAGCGAGGCCTCGTTGGAATCGCCTTCTTCAGGGAAGAGATGGAGTGTGAGGCGCCCGGTCCGGAGGACCGTCTCTTCCCGAAGGAGACGATGGGGCCAGGGGAGGGGAGAGCCGCTCACGATCTCTTTGACGCGGAATTCCCGGAGGATGGCGGACAATCCGCCCACGTGGTCGGCCTGCGGATGGGAGACGATGACCTTTTCGAGGGTCTTGATCCCCAGCTTCTTGAGGGCCGGGGCGAGGATGAGCTTTCCGGCGTCATAGCCTCCAAAGCGCGGTCCGGCGTCGAAGAGGAAGGCCTTTTCGCCTGCGCGCAGGAGGGCCGCGCTTCCCTGCCCCACGTCGAAGAGGACGAAGAGGTCCCTCTGCTCGCCCCAGAAGAAGAGGTGGAGAAGGGCCGAAAGCCCGAGGGCCAGGAGAAGCCTCCTCTTGAGGGGGAGGCCGAGGAGGATGAAGGGGGCGAAGGCTAGACAGAAGGCCCCCAGGGGATAGGGAGGGCTCAGGGTGAGTGTGGGGCCTTCGGGAAGGAGCCTTACGGCCAGGGCGGCGAGCTCTGCGGGCAAGCGCCCGGTCGCCGGGGAGAAGAAGGCCGCCACGGCGGCCAGGAATTCGAGCGGGAGGATCAGGAAACCAAAGAGCGGGAGGGCCAGGAGGTTGTAGAAGGGAGAAAGGGGGGCCACCTCCCCTTTGAGCCCGAGGAGCCAGGGAGCCGTAGCCAGGTTGGCGGCAAGTGAAAAGTAGAAGACATCGGCCACGTAGCGCCAGGGCCTCCGGCGCGGCCAGTTGAAGGATCGTCTCCAGCGCGAGGCCAGGATGAGGGCCGCCACGGCGCTCACGGAAAGGCGGAAGGAGAGGCTTCCGATGGTGGCCGGATGCGCGAGGAGGATGACCAAAACGGCCAGGGCCAGGAGATCGAGGGAGCGGATCTCCCGATAGAGCCCGCCCGCCAGCAGGAGGCCAGCGAGCATGAGGGCAGCCCTCAAGGCCGAGGGCGTGGGGCCGGAAAGAAGGGTGTAGAACAGGATGAAAGGGGCCGCCGCCAGAAGGACGAGGTTCCTCTCCGGGAAGAGGAGATAGACCTTGGGATGGAGTCTCGCCAGGGCGCGGATGAGCACCCAGACCGAGGCCACGAGAAGCCCCAGGTGCATGCCGGAGATGGCCAGGAGGTGAAAGATCCCCTGGCGCTCGAACTTCGTCCGCCAGCTCTCCGGCAGATGGAGGCGGCTTCCCAGGACAAGGGCCTCGAAAAGGCCCTGGGCCTCGGGGGAAAGTCCCTGGCTGAAGCGGAAGAGGGAGGCCCTGGCCTGCTCGAGGAGGGAGGTTTCCCTCGCCAAGACCTGGGCCTCGGTTATGCGGGCACGATAGAGGACGTGGCGGCTGATCTTCAACCGTGCAGAATCGTAGGCAAACGGGTTGAGCGGGGCTTTCATGGATTTGAAGAGTCCTTCTACCAAAAGGACGGTGCCGGGGTCAAATTCGCGGGCCGGATGGAAGTAGAGCTCGGCGAGGGTGCCTTCCGCAACGTCCTTTCCCTCAAGGCGTCTCACCTCCGCACGCGCCCGGGAATACCCCCTTTTTCTCAGCGGAAAGTCAAGGAGCCTCACCTCGGCGCGGGCGTGAAAGGAGGACGTCGGAGGAGGGACCCGCGGTATCTCGCGGAAGGAGAGGAGACCATAGGCAAAGGCGGGAAGGATCAGGGCGCAGACGAGGAGCTCTCGGCGCCAGAGAAGGAGGCCGGCGGAAAGCAGGAGGAGGAACGGGGCCTTTTCCCAGGCACAAAAGAGCCCCATAAAAAGGGCCAAGGCCCCGCGTTGCAGAGGACTTCCTTCAAGCAGTTTGTGGCGCAAAGGTAAGGCCCGGACACTTTTAGACCTCTCTTCGGATCGAGGCCTCCTCGGCCACAAAAACTAGGTGGGGAGTTCGCCAGGGCCCTCTCCCATGAGCTGCTTGAGTCTCCTTACCTCCTCCTGGAGTTCCTGGATGCGGTCGAGCAACTGGAGGATGATGTCTATTCCCGCCAGGTTCACCCCCAGGTCGTCCCGCAACCGGCGGATGAGAAGGGCCTTCCGCAGGTCGTTTTCGTTGAAGATATAGCGACGACCCTCACGCTGGGGTTCTAAGAGACCTTCTTCGATCCAGCCGCGCAGGGTCTTGGGAGAAAGGCCTACTTTTTCGCAAATGACCTTCATTTCGTAGTAAATGGCCATTTCAAAACCTCCTTCAAGTATATTTTCGGGGACCGAAGAGGGCGGTGCCCACGCGCACGATGGTGGCGCCTTCTTCGATGGCGATCTCGAAGTCGTGGCTCATGCCCATGGAGAGCTCGGCAAGCGGGGCTTCGGGGAAACGGCCCTTCAGGTCCTCGAGGAGCTCGCGGAGTCTTGCGAAAAACGGTCGCACTTCCTCGGGGTCTTCCCGATAGGGGGGAATGGTCATGAGCCCTTGAAGGCGAAGGTTCTTCGCGGAGAGGACCTCCTCGGCCAGAGCCGGAAGATCCTCGGGAGCCACGCCGGCCTTGGTCTCCTCCCCGCCCACGTTCACCTCGATGAACACGGGAAGCACCCGGCCCACCTTGCCGGCGCGCTTGTCGAGCTCCCGGGCGATGGCCGGACGATCCACGGTCTCCACGAGGTCAAAGATCTTTACCGCGTGGCGGGCCTTGTTGGTCTGAAGGGGCCCGATGAGATGCCAGGTCAGGGGGAGATCCGCCAGGGCCTCGCGCTTTTTCTGGGCCTCCTGGACGTAGTTTTCTCCCACCAAGCGGAGCCCGGCCTCAAAGGCCTCGCGGACCTTTTCCGGAGACTGCTTCTTGGCCGCTCCGAGGATCTTCACTTCCTCCGGACGACGTCCGGCCCGCGCGCAGGCCCGGGCCACCCTCTCCAGCAAGGCTTCGTAGCGTTCTTTCGTGCTCATCTCAAAAACCTGAACCAGAGGTCCCAGAAGATGGCCGCCAGAGAGCAGACGAAGATGACCGCATAGTTCCAGCGCTCCTTGGAGACCTTAATGCTTGCCACCAAATACTTTAAGGCCTCCAGGTCCTCCTCGTTAAGGGGTTTTCTCCCCTCGAGCTTTTCAAGGAGGCGCAATTCTTCGATGATGCGCCGCCTGCGGCTACTAACGTAAGACCGGAACATGAAAAAGACCATGTTGCCGCACACCCCAAGATACCAGAAAAAGGTGATGAGCTCGGGCTTGTAGGCCTTGGCCACCAGAATGAGGCGCAGGGAGATGGCCCCCGTGAGCCCGATGGCAAAGGCGAGCCACGTCACCCAGGAAGGGAAACGATGTGGCACATGGGCACTTTCTTTCATACCCTTCAGTTTAGCCTGGCCAATAAAGGAAACAAGAAGTTCTGCCCGAAGGCTTTGCGTTTGCGTGCGCACGGCTGAAGAAAAAGTTTCGCGAATTTAAACGGTATTTTCGGTGCCGTTTTGCACTAATGCTGAATTTTGAGGTTTGACTAAGAAAACGGGTTGCTTTTAACGTGTGGCCCATCTGGTCGTTTCGCTCTGAATGTTCAAACCATCCGGAGAAATGGGGGATGGGGATGAAGAAGTGGGTTCTTCTCTTGATGCTCGTCTCTTTCTTGCTGTGTTCTTGCGGTTCTCGCACGGAAGTCTCTCTGGGAGACGTGGTTCGAAACGGCCTTGGTCTCGAGAAGGGCATGACGCGCCAGCAGGTCATTTCCACGCTGAAGAGAAGGCCGGACACCATCGAAAAGTTCGACAACGTGGAGCTCTGGATCTACGAAGGGGTCATCCCCGACAAAGAAAACGACGACCAGAAGCGTTACGAGAACCTGACCATCAAATTCGTCAACGGGCAGGTGGCTTATGTGGGCTATTTCTCGTGTAAGCTCCCTTCGAAATAGGGTCTTCGTCCTGGTCTTCTTACTCGTGGCCTGGGGGTCTTCGGCCCTGGCCGGGGAGGCGATGGGGATCGCCACCCGCTGTTACGCAAAGCGCTACTATCCGTTTCCCTACGAACTGGTCTTTCAGGCCCTGAAGGAGACCTTTCTGCGGGCCAACTTCACCTTCAAGAACATGAACAAGGAATCCGGCTTCCTTTTCGGGACCGGCATCCTCAAGCACGGGAAGAAGGTGTACTTCCTGAATCTCAGCGCCAATCTCGTCCCCCAGGGAGAGGTCACGGTGGTCAACGTGCTGGCGAACTACATCCAGATGAACAAGGAGCACCTGCAAAAGACCGCCGGTCTCAACGGGATCTGTTTCCCCATCCCGGTCTTCTGGAGGAAGGAGATGATCACCAAGGACATGGGAGTCCTTGAGGATCCGAACTTCTACATGGTGTTTTTCGCCAACCTCAACAAGGTGATCTTCGAAGAGATCCTCAAGTCCCCGGAGGTCTCCCTCGAAAACGTCACGACGCTTTCTTACCTCCCGCCAGCCTGTCTCCGATAGGATAAACTCGAGGGACCTTACTTGACTTCTAAACGCCTGCTCGGCAAAGTGTGGAGAAATTCGGGCCAAAGCGGGGGTCTTCATGCTTGATCTGCGTCTCATTCGCGAAAAACCGGAATTCGTCAAGCAAAGGCTGGCTTTGCGTGGCGGAGAGTACCCGATAGACGAGATCCTTTCCCTTGATCAGCGCCGGCGGGAGCTCCTCCAGGAAGTAGAGCGCCTGCGCCACGAGCGCAAGGTGGCCTCGGAAGAGATCGGTCGCCTGAAGCGCGAGGGAAAGGACGCCACGGCGCAGATGGAAGCGGTGAAGAGCCTGGGAGAGCGCCTCAAGCAGCTCGAGGCCGAGCTGCGCGAGGTCGAGGCCAGGCTCAAGACCCTCCTCCTCGAAATCCCCAACCTTCCCCACGAATCCGTGCCCCCGGGGGAGGACGAAGACGACAACCAAGTGGTCAAGCGCTGGGGGGATCTGCCGGAGTTTTCCTTCAAGCCCAAACCCCACTGGGAGATCGGGGAAAAGCTCGGGCTTTTCGACTTCGCCCGCGCGGCCAAGATCACCGGGAGCCGGTTCGTGGTCTATCGCGGGGCCGGCGCGCGCCTTGAGCGGGCGCTCATCTCCTTCATGCTCGATCTTCACACGCGCGAGCACGGCTATCGCGAGGTCCTTCCGCCTTTCATCGTCAACGAGGCCTCCATGATCGGCACCGGACAGCTCCCCAAGTTCAAGGAAGACCTCTTCAAGCTCGAGGACTGGGACTACTATCTCATCCCCACGGCCGAGGTGCCGGTGACCAATCTCCATCGTGACGAGATCCTCCCGGAGGAGGCGCTTCCCCTCTACTACGTGGCCTACACCCCCTGTTTCCGGGCCGAGGCCGGGGCGCACGGGCGCGACGTGAAGGGCATCATCCGCCAGCACCAGTTCAACAAGGTGGAGCTGGTCAAGTTCGCCCATCCCGAGACCTCCTACGAGGAGCTCGAGACCCTCACCCTTGACGCCGAAGAAGTGCTCCAGAGGCTGGGGCTTCCTTACCGCGTGGTGGTCCTCTGCACGGGAGATCTCGGGTTTGCCGCGGCCAAGACCTACGACATCGAGGTCTGGGCGCCGGGGCAGGAGCGTTTCGTGGAGATCTCTTCCTGCAGCAACTTCGAGGACTACCAGGCCCGGCGGGCGAACATCCGTTTCCGCCCCAAGGAAGGCAAGAAACCCCGCTTCGTCCACACCTTGAACGGCTCGGGGCTCGCGGTGGGCCGCACGCTCATGGCCATCATCGAAAACTATCAGCAAAAGGACGGCACCGTGGTCGTGCCCGAGGCGTTGCGTCCCTACATGGGCGGGCAAGAGGTGATCGAGCCCGAGGAGTGGGTCTAGAGCCTCTCGAGCCGGGCGAACTTGAGATGCAGGGTCTTTTCCCCGGCGTCCTGGAAGCGGACGACGACCTTGTCCGCATCCACCATGGCCTTCACCTTGCCCTCCCCAAAGCGCGGATGCCAGACGAGCTCTCCCGGGCGGAAGACGTTTTCGTTTAGCGAGAGGTCCTCGGCGGGTTCCTCAAGGGGCTTGATCCCGTAGACTCCTCCGCGATCCTCCCAGTCTTCGACGTAATCGCGCGCCTCGTCCAGGAAACGGGAGGGCTTGCTGAAGATGCGGCCCTCTCCCGGGGCGTAGTAGGTGGCCGGATAGGTGAGGAAGAGCCTTTCCTTGGCGCGGGTCACGGCCACGTAGAAGAGGCGCCTTTCTTCCTCGATGTCCTCCTCGCGCCCCATGGCGTAGCTCGAAGGAAAGCGCCCTTCGGCCAGGGAGATGACGAAGACCGTGTGCCATTCGAGGCCCTTGGCGGAGTGGACGGTGGAAAGCGTGATCTTCTCGTCGTCGGAGGAGACGGCCTCCACCTCGGCCACGCTCGCTTCCGGAGGCTCGAGCGCGAGATCCGCCAGGAAGTCCTCGAGCTTTTCGTATTTGTGGGCGATGGCCAGGAGCTGGTCGAGGTCCTTGGCCCGCTTGGGATGATCGTCGTAATAGACGCGCTCGAGGATGGGTTCGTAGTATTCGTAGAGGAGGCTGAGCCTCTCCTCCGGCGAAATGGGGGCTTCGAGGGCCTTCAGGAGCTGATGGAGCTTGGCCAAGCCCACGGCGTAGGAGGCCCGCGCCGGAAACTTCCCCAGGGCCTCGAAGGGATGGCCGCTGGCCTTGATGGCCTCCATGATGCGCTTTGAGGTGCGGGGGCCGATGCCCTCGATCAGGAGGAGGACCCGGTTCCAGGCAAGCATGTCGTAGGGGTTCAGGAGGAGGCGCAGATGGGCGACCACGTCCTTGATGTGGGCGGTCTCGATGAGCTTCATCCCCCCCTGCTTGACGAAGGGGATGTTTCGCTTGGCAAGCTCAAGCTCGAGGTCGAAGGAATGATAGGCCGAGCGGAAGAGGATGGCCATCTCTGAGAGGGGCACCCCCTCTTCGCGGAGCTCAAGGATCCTTTCGGCGATGAAGCGGCTCTGGTCGGCCTCGTCGCGGGCCTTGTAGACCATGGGCCGCTTGCCCCCGGTGCGCTTGGTGTAGAGGCACTTGGTGTATTTTTCCTTGGCCTTTTCGATGACCGCGTTGGCCAGGTCGAGCACCGGTTGCACGGAACGATAGTTCTCTTCGAGCTTGATGATCTTCGCCCCGGGAAAGAGGCGCGGAAACTCGAGGATGTTTCTGAAGTTGGCCCCCCGGAAGGCGTAGATGGATTGCGAATCGTCCCCGACGACCATGACGTTTCCGTGCCCCTCGGCCATGAGGCGGACGATCTCGGCCTGCAGGGCGTTGGTGTCCTGATACTCGTCAACCATGATGAACTCAAAGCGCCGCGAGACCGCCTGCCGCACCTCGGGATGCTCGCGGAGGACGCGGAGCCAGTTCACCAGGAGGTCGTCGTAGTCCATGAGCTGGTGTTCGAGCTTGTAGCGGACGTAGTGTTCGAAAAGGCGGGCCAGGTCTTCGAGATCTTCGAGGAAATGTGGGTATTCCTCGGTGACGACCTCTTCTAGGGAAAGGCCCTTGTTCACCGCCTTGCTGAAGATGGCGGCGATGGTCTCCTTCTTGGGGAAGCGGCGCCCCTTTTCGGAAAGCCCGAGCCCGGTGCGCAGGAGGTTGATGGCGTCTTCGGCGTCTCCCCGATCGAGGATGGTGAACTGCCGCGAGTAGCCCAGGAGATGGCCGTATTCGCGGAGCATGAGATGGGCCAGGGAATGGAAGGTTCCCCCGGCCACCTTCTCGCAGGACTCGTTAAGAAGGAGGGCGGCGCGTCTCAGCATCTCGCGCGCGGCCTTCCGCGTGAAGGTGAGGAGGAGGATCCTTTCGGGGGGCACGCCCTCTTCGACCAGCCTGGCCACGCGATAGACCAGGGTGCGCGTCTTGCCGGAGCCGGCCCCGGCGATGACCAGCACCGGGCCGAAGAGCGTGCGCACGGCTTCGAGTTGAGCGGGGTTCAGTTCCTTGGCGTAGTCCAGCCGGTATCTCATCGTCCAAGGAAGTTAACGCGTTTTTCTGCCTTGCCCAAGGACCCTCCTCGGCTAGGCGGGCGGTTCCTCCTGGGTGTAGGCGAACCAGGCGGCGCAGGTCCCCTCGATGGAGACCATGCAGGGCCCCTTGGGATGTTCCGGGGTGCAGGCCCGACCGAAGAGCTTGCACTCAGGCGGGGTCTTTCGTCCGCAGAGGATGTCTCCGCAGAGGCAACCCTTGGGTTCCTCCGCCGGGGGGAGGCTGATTTCAAAGCGCCGGCGCGCGTCGAAGGGGGCAAATTCTTCCCGCAACCTGAGCCCGCTTCCGGGGATGAGGCCCAGGCCGCGCCATTTGGCGTCGCAGGGTTCGAAGACCTTGCGGATGAGCTGCTGGCCCATCACGTTTCCCTCCCAGGTGACGGCTTCGCGGTATTCGATCTCCACTTCCTTCCGCCCTTCGGCCACCTGCTTGGCCAGCAGGTAGAGGCCGGCCATGATGTGCCGGGCCTCAAAACCCGCCACCACCGCCGGAAGGCCGAACTCCTCGGCCACGAAGCGAAAGTAGGCGGCCCCGGTGATGGTGGAGACGTGTCCGGGAAGGAGGAGCCCGTCGAGGGCCACTTCACCGCTTGAAAGAAGCGCCCTCAGGGCCTCGGGCATGGTGCGGTGGCTTACGGCGAAGACGATGTTTTTGAGGTTGTCCCGTTTGGCCTCAAGCACGGCCACGGCCACGGCGGGGGCCGTGGTCTCGAAGCCGAAGGCGGCAAAGACGATGGTCTCCTGCGGGTTTTCCCGGGCGAGTTCCACGGCGTCAAGCGGGGAATAGACGAGCTTGATGCGCGCCCCCCTGGCCCGGGCCTCCTTCAGGGAGGAACGGGACCCCGGCACGCGCAGGAGGTCGCCAAAGGTGGCCAGGGTGACGCCGGGTTCCTGGGCCACCTCGATGAGATAGTCAATCTCTTCGGCAGGGGTGACGCAGACCGGACAGCCCGGTCCGGAGACGAGGGTGAGATTGGGGGGGAAGATGGACCTTAGGCCGAAGCGAAAGATGTTCATGGTGTGCGTACCGCACACCTCCATGAAGCGCACGGGGCGCGGGAGCATCTCGCCTATCTTTTGCGCCAGTTCAAGAAGCCCCATGCCCAAACCCTAATCCAAAGGACGGCTCCTTAAAATAGCCCAGGCCTCTTCGGGAAGGGGTTTTGTCTCCTGGCCGAGGAGTTCCTTTAGGCGCAGGGCGTTGGGCACGGCCCAGCCCAGGGCGTCGTTGTCGAAGTAGACGTAGCCCGGAAGCCCCCAGGTGCGCAGCCTTTCGGCCCAGGTTTCAAGTTCTTCTTCGGTGTAGCAGGACCGATAGAGGGTGCGCGAGCCGTGGAGACGCACGTAGACGAAGTCCGCGGTGAGCTCGAAGAGGAGGGAAGGATAGCGGCTGGCGGTGTCGGAGAGGCAGAGGGCGATGTTTTTCGCCCGGAGCTGCTCAAAGAAGCGTTCGTCGTGAAAGCTCCGGTTTCGGATCTCGATGCTCGTTTGGTAGCGCGGATCGAGGAGGGAGAGGAAGTCTTCCATGAGGGCCGGGTCGTACTTGAGGCTTGGCGGGAGCTGGAAAAGGAGAGGGCCGATCTTTTCCTTGAGTGGAGAGATGACCTGATAGAAGCGCTTGAGGGGCTCTTCCACGCCGCGCAGGCGCTTGATGTGGGTGATGTAGCGGCTTGCCTTCAGGGCGAAGAGAAAGTCGGGCGGGGTTTCTTCGTACCAGCGCCTGAAGGTCTTTTCTTTGGGGGTGCCGTAGAAGGTGGCGTTCACCTCGACGGTGTCGAAATAGGTGCTGTAGAAGGAGAGCCACTTCCTGGTGGGAAGCTTTTCCGGGTAGAATATCTTGCGCCAGTGGGGATAGTTCCAGCCGGAGGTCCCCACGCGGATGGAAGGCATCGTTGACACCTGTTTTTTGGCGTATTATAAAGCGCTCTGCAAAACAAAAGTAAGGAGGGATTCGTCTTGCCTCAACATAGATCCGCGGCCAAAGCCCTGCGTCAGAGTCTGAAGCGCCGGATGCGCAACAAGGCCATCAAGACCCGCGTGAAAACCGAGATCAAGAAGTTTTTGGCCACTTTGGAGAAAGGGACGATTGAAGAGGCGGAAGCGGCCTTTCGCCGGGCTCAGAGCATGCTTTTCCGCGCCGTGAGCAAGGGTACCCTGCATCATCGCACGGCGGCGCGGAAGGTTTCCCGCTTGGCCACCAAGCTGAACGCCAAAAAGGCCCAGGCTTCTTCGGCCGAGGCCTAGTTGACACCTAAAGACCCTACCGTTAGCTTTTAAAGCGCGTGGGGATGTAGCTCAGTTGGGAGAGCGCCAGAATCGCAATCTGGAGGTCGGGGGTTCGAATCCCCCCATCTCCACCAAATTTCCCCTGTTTTTCCCTATCCTACCTCATTAATTCCGGTATCTTCATCACTTTTGCATCCTTTTTCCGTTTTCTTTTATTTCAGGTTAGCTGATATTTCCCACTGAATAGTTCTGAAAATTTTGTTTGAAGCCGGCCTTATCTTGGACTTATTCTCGAATTCTTTTGTTCTTCTTCAAGTTCTTTCTTTTTCCCTCCGAATAAAGGGTATGAATTCCGTAGCACAAGGAGGGAAAATCATGGGGAGGTCTTTTCGGGAAAGGTTGTCCAGCTTATCAATTGGTTACAAACTTTTGGCTTCATTTCTGTTGGTCCTGTTGTTTGCTTTAGGTGTTACTACTTATCAATCTGTCGAGCTCGTCCGTGATCAAAAAAAGTTGCTCATCAAGAAGGCCGTCGCGGATCAGAAGGAGCTTGCGCCGGAGATCGGCCGCATGGCGCGGCAGTACCTGCAGATCGCCTTTGTCTTGGCGGATCAGAACGTGACGAAGGAGGCACTGCGCACGGGAAACCGAGAGCTCCTGATGAAGCGAGCCATTCCCCTCTGGAAGAAGATCGACGAGCAAACCCCCAATCGGAGAGTCAAGATCCACTATCACATTGCTCCGGGGTTCTCCTTTCTGCGCGTGTGGCGTCCGGACAAGTACGGCGATGATTTGCGAAGCTTTCGTCACACCGTGGTTCAGGTGATCAAGACCGGAGAGCCCGTGGCGGGGATCGAAGCCGGTCGAGCCGGGTTGGCCATCCGAGGCGTGGCCCCGGTAAAGGATGACGACGGGACGGTGCTCGGTAGCGTCGAGGTCTTCATCAACATCAACGACCTGGCGAAAATCGAGGCCAAGAACGAAAACAAGGACGTGGCCGTCTTCACCAATGAAGTCGTTTCCACCTTCGAGAAGCAGGGGATTACCAAAGTCGGCAACTTCCGTCTCGTCTTCGCCACCGACAAGTCTCTCCTGGAACCCGTGTTGAACGAAGAGTTCCTGGGCAAAGCCTCGCATCAGATAGTGACCTATCAGAAGGGCCATTATCTCTACATTGGTAGCCCCATCAAGGATTACGCCGGGAAGGTCACGGGTGTGTGGCTGACCACGCTCAACCTTTCTTCCTTCCAGAAGGCGCAGGAAGCCCTCATCAAGAAGAGCATCCTCCTGGCCGTGGTGTTGATCGCCATCGTGGCCCTGCTGGTCAGCTTTCAGGTGCGGGCCATCGTCAGCCGGCCTCTACAGGCCTGTCTGGAGGCCGTCAATCGTGTGGCCCAGGGCGATCTCAACGTGCGCGTGCCCGTGCGGAGCAGGGACGAGATCGGTCGTCTGGCCGAAGGCCTGAACCACATGGTGGAAAACCTCCACAAGCTCATCAAGAAGGTCTCCAAGGGCACGGATCAGCTCGAAGAGGCGGAGCAGAACCTCATGTCCTCTTCGGAGAACCTCATCCACGTCTCCGGAGAGACCCATCAGAAGGTGGACGAGATCGCGCGCGCCGGTCAGGAGAACAAGGAACGCATGGTCCAGCTCGCCGGAGCCAACGAGGAGATCACGGCCACCGTGCAGAACGTGTCCGAGAACGTGACCAATACCGTCCAGATGTTCAGTGAGGTGACCCACCAGATAGACAAGACCACGGAGATCATTCGTCAGCTCAACCAGCACTTCGTGAAGATCGAGGAGGTCCTCGGCTTCATCAGCCAGATTGCGGATCAGACCAATCTCCTGGCGCTCAACGCCACCATCGAGGCCGCCCGCGCCGGTGAGGCCGGAAAGGGCTTTGCCGTGGTGGCCGGGGAGGTGAAGGAACTGGCCAAGCAGACCGCCGAGGCCACGGATCGAATCGTCAACACCATCCAGGAGCTGAGACACCTGGTGAGCAGCTCCGTCGAAGAGGTGCACAAGATCAGCGAACTGGTCCATCCCGTCAAGGAGATGACGGAAAACATCGCGGCGGCCATGGAACAGACCACCGCCGCGGCCAACGAGATCAGTCAGCAGGCCCACGGAGTGCTCGAGAGCACGGAGCATTCGCTGGTGCTCATGGAAGAGCTGCGCGCAGCCACCGAAGAAGTGGTGCGGGCGGCGGAGTTCTCCAACCAGGCCGCGCAGAAGCTCCGGGAACTCTCTCAGGAGCTCAAGATCATGGTCAGACGTTTCAAGGTCTAAAGTTTCTCAACCGGCCTTCTTCGTTAAAGGGGAGCCTTCGGGCTCCCCTTTCTTGTTTTTGCAAGTGGTCTCTTTCGCGGAGTTTTGTTAAAAAAGACCCATATCCTCATAAGGAGGCGGTAGAAAATGCAAAGTGATCGGGTCAAAAAGGGGATTGAACGGGCTCCGCACCGTTCTTTGCTGAAGGCTTCCGGGTACACCGACGAAGAGCTTCGTCGTCCGCTTATCGGTATCGCCAATTCTTTCAACGAGATCATTCCCGGCCACGTGCATCTGCGTCAGATCGTGGACGCCGTGAAGGCGGGCGTGCGCATGGCCGGGGGCACGCCCATGGAGTTCGGGGTCATCGGCGTTTGCGACGGGATCGCCATGAACCACGAGGGAATGCGTTACTCCCTCGTTTCGCGCGAGGTCATCGCTGATTCCGTGGAGATCATGGCCCGGGCACACGCCTTCGACGCCCTGGTGCTCGTTCCCAACTGCGACAAGATCGTTCCCGGGATGCTCATGGCCGCGCTGAGGCTCAACATCCCGACCATCGTCGTTTCCGGGGGGCCGATGCTTACGGGCACCTTCCGCGGGCAAAAGGTGAACCTGATCTCGGTCTTTGAGGCCATCGGTCGGGTGAAGGCCGGAGAGATGAGCGAAGAGGACCTTTGCGAGCTCGAAGACCAGGCCTGCCCCACGTGCGGCTCGTGTGCGGGGATGTTTACGGCCAACTCCATGAACTGCCTCACCGAGGCGCTGGGCCTGGCCCTCCCCGGCAACGGGACCATTCCCGCCGTGAGTTCGGCGCGCATCCGGTTGGCCAAGCAAGCCGGAATGCAGATCATGGAGCTCCTGAAAAAGAAGCTCCTGCCCCGGAAGATCGCCACGGAAGCGGCCTTCCGCAACGCCATCGCCGTGGACATGGCCCTCGGATGCTCCACCAACACCGTCCTGCATCTGCCGGCCATCGCCCATGAGGCCGGGATCAAGCTCCCGCTGAAGCTCTTTGACGAAATCTCGCGTAAGACCCCCTGCCTGTGCTCTCTCATCCCCGCCGGACCCCACAGCGTGGTTGATCTCCACGAGGCCGGCGGCATCCCCGCGGTGATGGCCGAGCTCTCCAAGAAGGGCCTCATCCACAAGCGCGTCAAGACGGTCACCGGAAAGACCGTGGGCGAAAACATCAAGAAGGTCAAGGTCCTCGATCACGAGGTTATTCGTCCGGTGGACAAGCCCTATCGTCCCGAGGGCGGCATCGCCATCCTCTGGGGGAACCTGGCTCCCGAGGGTTCCGTGGTCAAGGCGAGCGCCGTGGCGCCGGAGATGCTTCGCCACGAGGGCCCCGCGCGCGTTTTCGAGTCCGAAGAGGAGGCTTACGAGGCCATCCTGGCCGGAAAGATCCGGGAAGGAGACGTGATCGTTATCCGCTACGAGGGCCCGAAAGGCGGGCCGGGGATGCGCGAGATGCTCTCTCCCACTTCGGCCATCATCGGGATGGGGTTGGGGCGTTCGGTGGCCCTCCTCACGGACGGGCGCTTCAGCGGCGGCACGCAGGGGGCCTGCGTGGGTCACATCTCTCCCGAGGCCGCGGAGGGCGGTCCCATCGCCCTGGTGAAGGAAGGGGACCTCATCGAGATAGACATCCCCAACCGCCGCCTGACCTTGAAGGTCAGCGAGGGAGAGCTTGAGCGGCGGCGCAAGGCCTGGAAGCCACCGAAGAAGAAGCTCTCCGGAGTGCTGGCCCGCTACGCCAAGCTGGTCACCTCCGGAGCCAAAGGGGCCATCCTAGAGGAATAATGGCCCGCTATCTCCTCGTTGGGCATCTTACGAAGGACCTGGTCCCCGGGGGTTTTCGTTACGGCGGGGCGGTGTTGTATGCGGGTCTCACCGCCCGCCGCCTCGGCTTCGATACGCTGGTGATCACGGCTTCCGCGGAAAAGGGGCTCGATAAGATCTTTCCCGAGCTCAGGGTCTACAACTTCCTCGCCCCGGAGACCACGGTCTTCGAAAACGTGGAAACCCCTACGGGCAGACAGCAGTTCGTCCATCATCGCGCCCCGCCCCTTCCGCTTGACCGCCTCACGAGGGTCCTCCGCCGCGCGGAAATCGTCCATCTGGCGCCGGTCCTCGACGAGGTGCGGCCTGAAGACGGAAGGATCTTCGAGACGGAGTTTTTGGTGGCCAACCCCCAGGGCTGGTTCCGTGAGGTGCTCCCCGACGGGCGGGTGGTCAGGAAGCGCCCGGATCTTTCCCGGGCCCCGAGGTTCAAGGCCCTGGTGGTGAGCGAGGAGGACCTGGGAGGAGAGGAATCTCTGGTAGAGGACCTTTTGTCCCTTACGGACATCCTGGTGGTCACCAAGGGCTCGCAGGGGGCAGAGCTCTTTTGCGAAGGAGAGCGCCTCTTTCTGCCCACCAAGCCGCGGCCCGTGCGGGACCCTACGGGCGCCGGGGACGTTCTGGCCGCGGGATTTTTCGGTATGCTTTACGCCACGGGCAAACCCAAGGTGGCTCTTGAGTTTGCCCAGTGTCTCGCGGGAATCAAGGTCACCAGGGAGGGCCTGGCGGGCGTGCCCACGTGGGAGGAAATAAGTTCCTGTTTGGAGAGGCCCTGAACCGCGATGTGGTCCGTGGAGGAACTGGAAAGGGCGCTTGAGGCCCTATTCTTTGCGGCGGGTCGCGTGGTGACGCGCCGGGAGCTGGCGAAAATCTTCTCCGAGGTGGAGAAGTCAAGCCTCGAAGAGGCCCTGGAGGCCCTCAAGAAGCGCTATCAGGGGCGCGGGGTGCGTCTGGCCGAGGTGGCCGGAGGCTTCCGCTTCGAGACCGATCCCCGGTTTGCCCCCTACATCCGGCGCCTCAAGCAGGGGTCTCCCCCCAAGCTCTCCCGCGCGGCCCTTGAGACCCTCGCCATCATCGCCTACAAACAACCCGTGACCAAGGCGGAGATAGAGGCCATTCGCGGGGTGGATAGCGCCGGCGCCATCAAGACCCTTCTCGAAAAGGGGCTCATCAAGATTTCCGGCCGAAAGGACGTCCCCGGTCGGCCCCTTCTCTACGCCACCACCACCAAGTTTCTCGAGGTCTTCGGGCTGAAGGACCTCAAGGATCTTCCCAAACTCAAAGAACTCGAGGATGTGTTCCATGATTAGAGACGAGGTGATCGAAGAGGCCGATTTGATCCGCTACTCCGGTGAGATCCCGGAAGTGGCCTACTGGAACAGCATCTACTATCTGACCGAAGAAGCAGACGGCCCCGGTCTCTCTCTTTCCGCATCGGAGGAAAGGCTCCTCAAAAAGGCGGTGGTGGAACGCTATCTCACCATCATCGCCCGCGATCTGAACGTGGAAAACATCGGCCAGTCCCTCTATCGAGGGGTGACCAGGGCCGCCACGAACTGGCGGCGGCTCAAGAATTTCGTGCGCAAAGAGGGGTTTTCCCTGGAGGCCGTGAGGCTCCAAGTGCTTGAAAGGCTGAGACTTTTCCTGATAGAAGTAAGCGAGAAGGCGTTGAGAATAGACGTGCGGGAGGCAGAGCTCCGTTCCTTTGTGGAAGAGCTTTTCTTCCCCCCCAAGGTCCTTCTTTTCGGTTTGAGAATCCTCTACCGGGAGGATTGAGATGGAAAGGATTTATCTCGTCTACGTCACGGCTTCCAATCAAGAAGAGGCCGAGAAACTGGCCCAAGCCATGGTGGGTGAAAGGCTGGCCGCCTGCGCCAACGTCTACCCCCGGATCAAGTCCTACTACTGGTGGGAAGGCAAGATGGAAAGCGACGAAGAGGCGGTTCTCATCCTGAAGACCAGGGGCGGCCTCATGGAGAGGCTCATCTCCCGCCTCAAGGAGCTCCATTCGTATTCTTGCCCCTGCATCGTGGCTCTCCCGGTGGAGGAGGGCCACGCCGAGTATCTGGCCTGGATCCTCCGGGAAACGGGTTTCAAGGCCCCGTCTCAGGACCGATAACCAACCAAAAAAGGAGGCGCCCATGTTTCGACTTTTGACCTTGCTGGCGGGGGTTCTTCTCCTGGCGGTGTCCTGTGTCTCTTCCGGGGTGCAGACGCAGGTGGACACCACCGGTCCCACGGCGAGTCAGGTGCTCACCTATCGAGGCCCCAAGGCGCGCATCGCCGTGGCGAGCTTCAAGTGCAAGGCCGCCAACTGTCAGGGCATCGGGGAGGGCATTGCCGACATGCTGGCCACGGCCCTCTTCCGCACGGGCAGGTTCATCGTGCTCGAAAGGGGAGAGGGGCTCAAGGAGATCCAGAAGGAACTGGATCTCGCGCAATCCGGCTACGTGCGCAAGGATCAGGCCCCGCAGACCGGACAGATGGAAGGAGCGGACATCCTGGTCATCGGCGCCATCACGGCCTTTGAACCCAACGCCTCCGGGGTCGAGGGCGGAGGCGTGGTCATCCCCTACAAGATCCCCATCATCGGTGGGGCGCGCCTCAAGAAGAAAGAGGCTTACATCGCCGCCGACATCCGCCTGGTTGACGTGCGTACCGGAAGGATCATCAACGCCACCACCGTGGAGGGGAAGGCCTCTTCCTGGAAGGCCCAGGGTGTTCTCGGCGGGGTGATCGGCGACGTGGCCCTGGGCGGCGGGCTCGACGTCTATCGCAACACGCCCATGGAAAAGGCCATCCGGCAGATGCTCTACGCGGCGGTGAACGCCATCGTGCAAATGGTGCCGCCAAACTACTATCGCTGGGGTGAGGACAACGTTCCCGCTTCCGGAACGAAATAATCTGGTTCGTTCGCGCCCGGTTCGCTAATTTTTCCCCATGCGAGCCGGGCTCTATCTCCACGTACCCTTTTGCCGGCGCAAGTGCCCTTACTGCGATTTCTTTTCCCTTCCCGTTTCCGATCCGCCGGTTGAAGAATACCTGCGCGCCTTGAAGAAAGAGCTCGAGTTGAGGAGGGAGGAGCTTGAAGGGCTCGTCTTTACGACTTTCTATGTCGGCGGAGGCACCCCGAGCCTCCTGCCGCCGTGGTTCTACGAGGAGCTCTTCTCCTTCCTGGCAGGCAGGCTTTCCTTTGCGCCCGAAGAAAGGACCCTTGAGGCCAATCCGGAAGGGCTCACCCCTTCGCTCCTCAAGGAGTACCGCTTGCTCTTCAACCGCCTGAGCCTCGGGGCGCAGAGCTTTTCTCCCGAGGGGCTCCGGGTCCTCGGTCGCCTTCACACGGTCGAGCAGACCAAAGAGGCGGTCCTCCGCGCGCAAGAGGCGGGTTTTCAAAACCTTTCTCTCGACCTCATCTTTGCCTGGCCCGGACAAACCGTGGAGATGCTCGCGCGGGAGATCGAGGAGGCCCTGAGCCTCGCCCCGGAGCACCTCTCCTGTTACGAACTCACCGTGGAGCCGGGCACGCCTTTTGAGCAGGCCTTCCGCCGCGGAACGCTCAGAAAACCCCGGGAGGAAGAGGTCCTCGCCATGTTCTCCCTCCTCTGGGAGAGGCTTGCGGCCGCGGGTTTCGAACACTACGAAATATCGAACTACGCCCGGCCCGGCAGGCGGTGCCTGCACAACCTCTTTTACTGGCGCGCCGAGCCGTATCTGGGGCTCGGTGCGGGGGCGGCCTCCTTTCTGGGCGGGCGGAGGACGAAGAACCTCGAAGACCTCAAGGGGTATCTCTCGGCCCTGGAGCAGGGCCGGAGGCCGGTGGGGGAGGAGGAAGAGCTCGATTCCGAAGCCCTCTTTCGGGAGGCCATGGTCCTGGGGCTCCGTCTGCGGGAAGGGGTGTTGCGGCGCGAGTTGCGCGAACGGTTTGGGTTTGATCTGGCGCAATATTACGCGCGGGAGATACCTTTCCTTGAAGCCCGCGGGCTCGTCCACTGGGACGGCGAAAGACTTCGGCTCACCGCGCGCGGGCTCCTCCTGGCCAATGTAGTCTTTCGGGAACTGGTTTGATTTTTTGTCCGTTCATAGCTAAATTAGGGCCATGTCCAAAGTTATCTCCATCAAGGACAGAGAGAAAGCACGGCGGGGAAGGGCCAAGCGTTTTGAGCAACTGAAAGAGGAGTTGCTCCGCCTCCACGGTATAGATCTGGACCGGCTCCTGGCCAACGAGCCCATTCAGGGTCTCACCATGGAGGAGTTCCAGGAACTTACGGAGCGGCTCCTGGAGACCATCGAGCAGTTCTGCAACGCCCATCCTCACGTTACCGTTCAGGATCTTCTCTACACCCTCGAAAGCCTCAAGGAAATCATCCGCGATTCCGCGGTCGAGGGGTCGGATTAGCCCCGGTTCTGCCACTTCTCGATCACGGGTTCCAGCTTTTCAAGGGCTTCCTGGCGCACGGTGTCTAGGTCTTTAGAGGCGTCGAGGCGCGCGTGGTGGAAGTCTTCAAGGGCCTTTTCGTAGGTTTCCTTCACCTTGGTCAGGAAGCTTTCGGTCTCGAAGACTTCGGGCTTGTAGAGTTGCCGCCCTTCCAGGCGTTTGAGGGCCATTTCTACGGGAAGGTCCAGATAGAGGACGAAGTCCGGCACCGGGGCCCACGTCTCGTTCTGGCGCTTGAGGGCCTCCATGTCCAGCCCGCAGGCCCCCTGATAGGCCATGGTGGAGATGTAGTAGCGGTCGCAGAGGATGATGGCCTTTTCCTCCAGGCGCGGGATGATGAACTCTCGCACGTGTTCCCGCCGATCCCGCAGGAAGAGTTCCGCCATGGCCTGCGGTGAGATCTTCGAGCCCGCGGCCAGGTGTTCGCGGATCTTCTGGCCCCATTCCCCCAGGGTGGGTTCCCTGGTGGTGATGACCTTAAAGCCTCTTGCCCGCAGGTCCTTGGCCAGGGCCTGCATGAGGGTGCTCTTTCCCGCGCCGTCCAGCCCTTCGAGGGCCACGAAGAGCCCCGGCCGGTAGAATTCGACCTTGACGCGCCCGACGAGATGGTTGCGGCTCTCGGGTGTGACCTCGGCAAAGATGGCGTCCCGGCGGCGGAAGAGCTCCTCGATGAAGGGGATCTTTCCGTAGCCCACGGTGGCGAGCACGGGCACCGGAGAATCTAGGGCCGCAAGCACCGCCTGCTGAAAGGTCTCGGAGAAGAGTTCCATCTTTCCGATTTCGTCGATGACGAGCATGCCCTCGGGGCCCACTTCGCGGATGGTGGGCACCGCCAGTTTCTCGAACGACTCCACGTAGACGCGGTATTTCCCGACCTGGGGATATCCCTTTCCGCGCTTGGCCAGCCAGGCTTCCTGGCCGTCCAGGGTGACGATCTTGAAACCTATCCGTCTTCCGCGCTCACGCACCTCGCGGGTGTAGAACCCCTTTTTGGGATAGGGGATGACCTTGACCAGTCGTTCCACGAGCGTGGTCTTCCCGCTTCCGGGCAATCCGTGCAGGAGGACGTTCTTTCGGCCGTGGAGTGGTAGTAGCATGCCTCCTCCTTCGCTGCCTTAAAAGTAGAGCATCTCCAAACGAATGCCACCCTACGAACGTTTGCCCCTTTTCAAGGGGCGCGGCGAGATCAGCACGTAGGTCGCTCCCGCTCCGCCGTCGCACTGTCTGGCGCTGCAGAAACCGATGATGAACTTGCGAAAGGGTCCCCTCCGGAGCCACTCGTGGACCTTCTTCTTGAGGATGGGTTCCCCCTTGGAAGAGAGCCCGCGTCCGTGAACGATGAGGACGCAATGGTCTCCCCGGGCCAGAGAGTCGCGCATGAACTGGTTGAAGGCTTCCTCGGCTTCGGGAAGCCGCAGACGATGGAGATTGAGCACCCTGGAGACCGAGATGCGGCCCTGGTGCAGGGCCTCGAATAGCTCCCTCTGAAAGCCCCGCACCAGTTCTTCGACGTATTCCGGGGTGTCCTGGACCCTGATCCGCAGATAGTCCTCGAGCGAGATCTCCTCTTCCTGGGGCAGCACGCGCTTGAAGGTCAGGGTCCAGAAATACTTTTGACGTTCCTTGAGGGGCCTTACCCCGGAGAGCAGTTCCTCGAGCGGGCCGTTTTCGCGTTTGGGGCGTTCGGCAGGCAGTTCCTCCCGCGGTATCTTCTTGGCCAGGTCTTCAAAGGGGCAAAAGAAACCTTTGCGAGCCATGTTACTTTATTTAACACAAAAAATCCCCTCTCCCCATCAATCGAGGAGCTCGCGGATCTTCGTGGCCAGTTCGCGAAAGTCGTAAGGCTTGGGCAGGAAGTCCGCCTGGTGGAGCTTGTGGTCAATGGGGGGTTCGGTCTCGGGATAGCCGGAGGAGAAGAGGATCTTCACCTGCGGATCTATTTCGCGCAGGCGCCGGGCCAGTTCCTCGCCCCGCATCACGGGCATGATGAGGTCGGTGATCACGAGATCAACCCGATGGCGCTGGAAGGCCTCCAGGGCTTCCTGGCCGTTGCGCGCCTCGATCACCCGATAACCGAGCTTGCGCAGGAGCTCGGCCGTGGGTTGCCGGACGAGATCGTCGTCTTCCACGAAGAGGAGGACCTCGTTTCCTCGGGGCAGGTCTTCGTGCCACGGATCGTTCTCCTCCTCCCCGATGCCCCGGCTCAGGGGCCAGAAGATGGTGAAGGTCGTGCCTTTTCCGGGCTCCGAGGAGACGGCGACGTGTCCGCCGTATTGCTTGACGAGGGAGTACACCGTGGCCAGTCCCAGCCCGGTGCCCTTTTCCGGCGGTTTGGTGGTGAAGAAGGGGTCGAAGATGTGGGGGAGGATGTCTTCCGGGATGCCGGTGCCCGTGTCGGAGACGGAGATCACGGCGTAGTTGCTCTGCGGCAGGGCGAAGCGTTCCAGGAGCTCGGGATGCAGATGGCCGGGGCTCACGCTGATCTCCAGCCGGCCACCCTGGGGCATGGCGTCCCGCGCGTTGACCACGAGGTTCATGATGATCTGCTGAAAGTGCCCTTCGTCCACCTTCAGATGGAGCTCTTCCCGGGGCAGCCGAAGATCTAGTTCGATGTCCTCTCCGAGGAGGCGCTTGAGGAAGTCTTCCATCTCCCGGAAGAACCTGCCGAGCTCGATAATCTTCGGTTCCTCGGGCTGGCGTCGGCTGAAGGTGAGGAGCTGGTTGGTGAGGTTTCCGGCCCGATCCAGGGCCACGGACATCCTCGAAACGATGTGCTCGATCTTCTGGGGTTGGTCCCGGTAGAGGGAAAGGAGCTGGAGATAGCCCTTGAAGGAGGTGAGGAGGTTGTTGAAATCGTGGGCCAGGCCGCCGGCCAGACGCCCCACGGCTTCCATCTTCTGGGCCTGCAGGAACTGTTCCTCCAGCCGTTTTTGTTCGGTTATGTCTCGCGAGATGGAGAAGACGAGCTCGTTTCCCTCCGGGGTTTCCACCAGGAAGCAGGTGCTCTGGATGAGGCGTTTTTCCCCGGAACGATGGCGCCAATGGAGCTCGATGTGGCGCTTGACCGCGCCCTGGAAGACCTCGCGGCAGTATTTCTTGGCAAAGAGGAGATCCGGCTCGGCGATGAAGTCGAAGACCAGTTTTCCCTGGACCTCTTCGGTTGAATAGCCGAGGATCTCCTCGAAGGCGGGGTTCACGTAGACGATCTCCCCGCTGGGAGGCTTGATCCCGAGGATCATGAAGGGGGCCCTTTCGAAGATGAGGGAGAGGAGCCGCGCCTGACAGCGGGCCTGCTCTTCGGCCATCTTCTTCTCGTGGACATCAATGACCACGGCCAGCAGGGCCTCCTCCCCGTTGGGGAGCTCAAAGGGGCAGTACACCCCGCTGTACCAGCGCTCATCGAGGGGGCTCACCTTTTCGAAACAGATGACTTTCTTCTCCTTGAGGACTTCTTCGCGGGGACACGACGTGCATTTCTCCTTGAGGCCGTGAAAGGTCTGGTAACACAGATGCCCCGTGGGATCGAAGCCCGTGCGCTTGATGAGGGGCTTGTTGGCGAAGAGGATGCGGTTGTCCTTGGAGACGACGGTGACAAAGCCCTGGAGATGGTCCAGGATGGCCTTCATGAACGCGGGACTATTGAGAAAAGAAGACAAGCCCTCAGACACGAAAAGCAGCCTTTAAGCAGAAGGAATCATTTTCATTAAGAATAATCGAAAAATTACTTTAATTAGTTTAAATTTTTCAGCAACTCAGACTAGGCTATCCAAGGGCGAGGAATGAAGAGTTTTTCATAGAGAGTAAGGGCGTAACGGTCAGTCATTCCGGCCAGAAAGTCACAAACCATCCTGTGACGGGAATCAGGCGGATAGATGGTTTCCTTTTCCCAGGGGATGTCGTTTTCCAGGAAATAGACGTAGAGCTCGCGGAGGATTTTCTTGGCCTTGCGAAACTCGTCGTGCACCACCGGGGCCTCGTAAACCTTTTCGAAGAGGAAGTCGCGCAGCTGCTCCATGGCTTCGACCACGTGCTCCTCCAGGTGCAGGCGGCCGTCGTCGAACTTGAGGGTGGTGAGCACGAGACTGCGGACCATGGTGTTGATGCGTTCGGAGTGCCTCTCTCCGAGGACCTTTTTACACGAGGAAGGGATCTCGCCTTCGCGGATCACGCCGCCGCGCAGGGCGTCGTCGAGATCGTGGTTCAGATAGGCGATGATGTCGGCCACGCGCACCAGTTGGCCCTCGAGGGTTTGGGCCAGCTCGCCGGTGTCCTCCGGGAGGATGGGGCCTTTGCCCTTGGAGTGTTTGAGGATGCCCTCCCGGACCTCGTGGGTGAGGTTGAGCCCTTTTCCGTCCTTTTCCAGGAAGTCCACCACGCGGAGACTCTGCTCGTAATGACGGAACCCCTCGGGATGGAGCTCGTCGAGGACCGTTTCCCCGGCGTGGCCGAAGGGCGTGTGTCCCAGGTCGTGTCCCAGGGCGATGGCCTCGGTGAGGTCCTCGTTGAGGCGCAGGGCCCGCGCCATGGCCCGGGCGATCTGGGCCACCTCCAGGGTGTGGGTCAGGCGGGTGCGATAGTGGTCCCCTCCCGGGGAGAGGAAGACCTGGGTCTTGTGTTTCAGCCGGCGAAAGGCCTTGCTGTGAATGATGCGATCCCGGTCGCGCTGGAAACACGTGCGCAGGGGGCATTCCGGCTCCGGCCGCAGGCGGCCTTTGCTCTGCGAGGCTTTGGCGGCAAAGGGGGAGAGGATCTCCTCCTCGAGTCTTTCGAGATCTTTCCTGATGTTCACGAATCCATTTTACGTGTCTTCCCGCCGGGGCTCAAATTTAGAGGATCAGCATGGCGTCTCCGTAGGAGAAGAAGCGGTAGCGTCTGGCCACGGCTTCGCGATAGGCCTTGAGGATGAGCTCGCGGCCGGCAAAGGCCGAGACCAGGATGAGGAGGCTTGAGCGCGGGAGATGGAAGTTGGTCACGAGATGATCCACCACCTGGAAACGAAAGCCCGGATAGATGTAGAGATCGCACCAGGCAGAGACGGGTTCCACGCGCCCGGTCTTGAGGGCGGCGAATTCCAAGGCCCGCAGGGTGGTGGTGCCCACGGCAAAGACAGCTCCTCCCCTCTGCCGGGTTTCGTTTATCTTGCGCGCGGTCTCCGGGTCTATCTCCACGTATTCTTCGTGAAGTTGATGCTGGCGGATGTCGGCGCACTTCACCGGGGCAAAGGTCCCGTAGCCTACGTGCAGGGTGATGGTGAGGAAGCTCACGCCCTTCTCTTGCAGTCTCTCCAATAGTTCGCGGGTGAAGTGGAAACCAGCCGTGGGGGCGGCCACCGAGCCGGTCTTGCGCGCGTAGACCGTCTGATAGCGGAAGAGGTCCTCGTTTACCGGAGCGCGCTTGATGTAGGGGGGAAGGGGCACCCGACCCACGCGCTCGATGAGGGAAAGAAGGTCTTGAGAGGCCCTGAGGAGTATTTCCACCTTGCCGCCTTCGAGCACCCGCACGATCTCCCCGGATAACCCCTCGGCAAAGCTGATTTTGAGCCCGGGCCGCGGCCTTTTTCCGCGAAAAAGGGCGGGAACAGGCTCTCCTTCCCGCGGCAGCCTTAACAGCAGCACCTCTACCTGGCCTCCGGTCTCCTTGCGGCCGAGGAGTCTTGCGGGAAAGACCCGGCTGTCGTTGCCCACGAGGATGTCGCCGGGCCGGAAATAGTCTTCTATCTCCCGAAAGCGCTGATGATGCCTGATCTCCCCGGTCCGGCGATCAAGGACCAGGAGGCGGCTCTCCTCGCGCGCGGGAGAGGGAAACTGGGCCACGAGCTCTTCCGGTAGCTCGTAATCGTAGCTTTCCAGCCGAAAATCTTCGGGAATCATATGACTTCTTCGAAAATTTCCCTGTTCTGCCTGGTGATCTCGGTGAACCGGCGGTATACGTCGCTCCCCAGATAGGGGGCGCAGAGTTCGAGCTCCGCAGGGGAATAATGCTTCTCCTCACCGGGTTTGTCGAGGAGGAGGATGAGTTTTTGGTCAAGTGCGCGCAGGAAGAGGTATCCCTCGCGCAGCTTCCGGGCTTTTTCCGGGGAGAGGAGACCCAGATCTTCCAGGCGCTCCAGCCCGAGCAGGACGTTTCCGGTGAGGAGTTCCGGGGCCCGGCGCGCGACCTCGAGCATCAACCACTGGACGACGAACTCGATGTCCGCCAGCCCTCCGCGCCCGACTTTGAGGTTGATCATCCCTTCCCGCGTGCGTTCGCGCTCCATGAGCTCCCTCATGCGGCGTATTTCCGCCCGCACGCTTTCCGTGAGCGGCACCTCCGCAAGGATCTGCCGTATCCCGGCGGTCACTTCCTCTACCAACGAGGGTTCTCCGGCTATCTCGTCGAGGCGCACCAGGGCGAGCTTCTCCCACCAGGCCGAGTCTTCCCGATGATAGGTCAGGAACCCCTCCGGGGTGACCACCAGGGGGCCTTTGCGGCCCTCGGGCCTCAGCCGGGTGTCCACCTGATAGCCGGGGCCTTCCGGCAGAGGCATACTCAGATAGTGGAGCAGCTTCTGGGCGATCTTCGTCTTGAGGACCAGGTCTCCCCGGGCGATGAAGACCATGTCGAGATCCGAGCGATAGCCGAGCTCCCGGCTTCCCAGTTTGCCGAGGCCAAAGATGCAAAGAGGGGTCTCGCCGGAATTGGGGCCGGCGGCCAGAGAGAGGGTGCAGCGCAGGACCTCGCGCGCGAGGTCCGAGAGCCGTGAAAGGAGTGCGGGGAGCTCGATCCTTCCGCGCAGGTCTTCAAGCCCCAGGCGGAAGAGCTCTTCGTTCTTGTAGGCCCGGAGGAGGGAAAGGGCCTCGTCCGGGGGATGGCGCAGGAATTCTTCGGGTTTCCTGGTTTGGGCGAGCCGGAAGAGGGCCTCTGCCGCCCCCGGGGCTTCGGCGAGGAGGTTGGAAAGAAAGGCGCTCTGGGAAAAGACCAGGAAGAGGTCCTTCAGTTTCTCGGGATGGTGCCGGAGGGCGTGATAGAAGGATATCCTCCCTCCGAGGCGCTGGAAGAAGGAGATCAGCTTGGCCAGGGCCCGGTCGGGGTCTTTGACTTCCTGGCAGACGGTGAGGATCTCGGGGATCAACTCCTCAATGATGGGCCCCCGTCTCCGGCCAAGCGGCCCTTCCTGCCGCGCCAGATCCCGCAGGTCGCGGAGCAGGTTTTCCGGGATGTTGAGCCGCTCGGCAGCCTCCTTGGCGGAGATCTCGCCCGTCAGAAACATGCGGGCCTCGCGGCGCGGGTCCACTTCCCGCTGGGGTTCGAGCAGGGCGGAGAATATCTCCCTCACCCGGCGGCGGTGGGATTCGAGGGTCTCGAGGAAGGGTTCTATCTCCTCGAAGTCCATGCTGCGGGCAAGACGCCTCAAGGCCGCTTCCTCCTCGGGAAGGACGGCGGTTTGACGGAAGTGGATGGTCTGGAGGCGGTGTTCCAGGGTGCGCAGGAAGACGTAAGCCCGGCGCAGGTCTTCGGCCTCCTCCGCCGGAATGAGCCCCAGCTTCTTGAGCCTTGCCAACGCCCAGAGGGTGTGGCGTATGCGCAACGAAGGGTACTTTCCGCCGTAGATCATCTGGAGGCTCTGACAGAAGAACTCTATTTCGCGAATCCCGCCGGGGCCGATCTTGATGTTTCTCTCCGCGCCCTGTTTGGCGGCCTCTTTCTGGAGGCGTTCCTTGAGGTCGCGAATGTGGTCGAGATAGGCGTAGTCCAGGAAGCGCGGATAGACCACGGGTCTCAGGGCCTTTAAAAAGGCCTTTCCCAGGGGGAGATTCCCGGCCGAGGGTTTGGCCTTGACGAGGGCCAGGCGCTCGAAGGGATGCGATTGATGAAAGTAGTAGTTGAGTCCGGCCTTCAGGGAATAGGCAAGCTCTCCCTGACTTCCTCCGGGGCGGAGCCGCAGGTCAACCCGAAAGAGGCGTTCGCCTTCCATCAGGGAGTCGAAGAGCCGTGTCAGCTCCCGGAAGAGGGCGATGAATTGCTCCTTTTTCTGGTAGGGGCCGCGGAAGAAGTAGACGAGATCCACGTCCGAGTTGTAGTTGAGCTCGCGGCCGGCGAGTTTGCCCATGCCCAGGATCACGATGTCGCGCGCGGAGAGAGCGGGGAAGAGGTGTTCCACGAGCCAGCCCAGGGCCCCGCGGAGGAGGGCCTCGGCCAGGCCGGAGAGGGCAAAGACCACCCGCGGGAAGGTTTCGCCGCAGAGATCGAGGGTGAGGATCTTGAGGATCTCCCGTTGTTTGATCCGGCGGAGGAGAAGTGCCAGATCCCTCCAGGAAGGAGGATCGGCGGAGTGGATCTCCCTCTCAAGCGCCCGCGGCCCCCTAGGGCGCGGGAACGGGTCCTCCAGGAAGAAAGCAAGGAGGTCCTCTCTCCTCACGAGCAGGTTGGTGAGGTAGGGGGAAAAGCCAACGAGGCGGGCGAGGCGCGCGGCTCCGGGGCCCTTTTCCAGGGAGGCCCAGGGAAAGTTCGGATGGGCCTCCCTCAATCTCTCAAGCCCTGTCCGGGCCCACTCCTCGTCTGGTGGAGCGAGTAGAGGCATCTAACCCGCGCCGTAGCTGTGAAGACCGGAAAGCAGGAAGTTGACTCCGAAGTAGGTGAAGATGACGGAAACGAAACCAATGATGGAGAGAAAGGCGATCTTGGTGCCGGCCCAACCCCGCATGAGACGGGCGTGAATGGCCGAGGCGTAGACGAACCAGGTGATGAGGGACCAGGTTTCTTTGGGGTCCCAGCTCCAATAGGAACCCCAGGCCTGCTCCGCCCACACGGCCCCGGTGATGATGCCCACCGTGAGCCAGAAGAAGCCGAAGAGGATGGTCTTGTAGATCAGGTCGTCAAGCGTGCGCAAGTCGGGCAGATGGGCCCAGATCCCTTTGTCGCTCTTGGCCTTGGAGCGTAAGAGGTACATGATGCCCAGACCACAGGCCACGGCAAAGGCCGCATACCCCAGGAAGCAGGTGATGACGTGGACCGTGAGCCAGTTGCTCTGGAGCGCGGGAATCAAGGGTTCTATTTCCTGGTCCGTGCCAAAGGAAGCGTAAGCCATGGCCAGGAAGGCAAAGGGCGTGGCAAAGGCGCCGATAACTTTATTCTTGATGCGAAACTCTAAAAACAAGTAAACTAAAATGGTTACCCAGCCGAAGAATATTAGTGATTCGTACAAATTGGAGAGGGGGATGTGGCCGTAGCCGAGTTTGTGGGATTCCCACCATCTCATGATGAATCCGACGGTGTGCAGCACGAAACCGGTAATACAGACCCCGGTGGCCAGAGTTCCTGCTTTTTTCACGCGAAAGATCCAGTGGATCAAATAGAGCACGGCCGCGGCTAAGTAAAGGAACGTCGTTATGCTCAGAAGCAAAGAACTGGTCATGGGCGGACTCCCTTTCAATATTGTTCTAGTTTAGAATGAATCTAGCATGGTCCTCCAAAAGAGGCAATCCGGCATGAACATCCTTTTGGTCAACGATGAACCCGTGCAGCGGTATCGCATTGCCTCCCTGCTGAGGAAAGAGGGGTACGTGGTCAAGGAGGCCGAAGACGGGATGCAGGCCCTGAGCCTCCTTGAGGAGGGCTTTGATCCGGCCCTCATCATCACCGACCTCTACATGCCGCGGCTCGATGGTTGGCAACTCTGCCGGTACGTCCGGGAGAAAGGGCCTCAGGTCCCCATCCTGGTGATTTCCGCCTTTTTCGAATTCAAGGAGATCGCCGAGATCCTGGGGGCCCTCGGGGTGGACGACTTCCTGCGCTCGCCCATCAAGCAGCGCGATCTCCTCGAGAAGGTGAGGGCGCTCCTTGAAGGGCGCCATCGGCGCCGCAAGCACACAGAACCGCCCCTACTCTTCCTCAGCGATTCTTCGGTTTCCTACGAAACCCTTGTCTGTGCCCTGAGGCGGGCGGGCTTTGAGGTGAGCGTCACCTTTAGCCTCGAGGAGGCCAAGCAGGCCCTGAGAGAGAGGTCCTATCCCCTGGCGCTGGTGACCACGGAATATTCACCGGATGCCCTCCTCTCCCTCAAGCAGATCTCTCCTTCCACGTCCTTTGTGGTCCTCTTCACCGCCCAAACCAGCGAGGATCCGTTCCGTTTCGTCTTGAAGGGCGCGCGGCACGTGATCCCCCCGGGCAGCAGCCCCGAGTACGTGATCTATCTCCTGCAGAGGGAGCTCAAAGAACAGGCCCTCCTCCTCGGCCAGGAACTCCTGCGGCAGAAGACGCGGGAGCTCGAAATCGTGAGCCGCGAGCTGCACCGCATCCAGAATGTCCTGCAAACGGTGGTGGAGCAGGCGGCGGACATCGGCATCGTGGTCACCGACGAACAGATGAACCCGTTTTTCGCCAACCCCAAGGCGCGGGAGTTCTTCGCCCTCAGTCCGGAAAACGACTTCTGGGGGCTTTTGAAGATCGCCTTTGGCCATCCGGATCTTTCGAACATCCGCAAGGTCGTCGAGGAGAAGGGGAGCTATCATTGTGAGGTGCGCATCCCGGAGAGGGAGGAGATCCTCACCTTCAAGCTTCGTCCCCTGAGAGAGAAGGGCAAGCTTGCGGGTTTCGTCTTCTTCATCGAGGACGTGACCCGGGAAAGGGAATTGCACAGCCGTCTCATCCAGATGCAGAAGATGGAGGCCATCGCCACCCTGGCCGCGGGCATCGCCCACGACTTCAACAATCTCCTGGCGGCGATCCGCCTGAAAGCCGAGCTTTTGCGGGACAAGCTGGGAGACAACGGCTACGCTTCCTACATCGCCGACATCATGTCCATCTGCGACCGCGCCGCGCAGGTGGTGAGACAAATCATCTCCTTCAGCCATCCCAAGCGCACCCACGAAGTCACCGACCTCAACCAGCAGGTCCACGAGGCCCTGGAGTTCCTGAAGGAGACCATCCCGCGCGGGATCAGGCTCCAGGTGGAGCTCCACACGGACCCCATCCCCGTCAACCTGGACGCCGGAAGGCTCTCACAGATAGTGCTCAATGTTTGCCTGAACGCCGTGCAGGCCATGGGGGAAAACGGGACCCTCCTGGTGCGCACGGGCCGAGACACCTTCGAGCGTTTTCGCCCGCCGGGGTTCATGCCCGGTGGCGGCACGGAGCTCGACGGAGAGTACGGCTGGCTCGAGGTGCACGATACAGGTTGCGGTATTCGCCCCGAGCACCTGCCCAAGATCTTCGATCCCTATTTCACCACCAAGCAGGATCAGGCGGGAACCGGCCTGGGCCTGGCCGTGACTTACGGTCTGGTCTCAAACGCCGGCGGAGCCATTGCCGTGGAAACCGCGCCCCAACAGGGGACCACCTTCTACATCTATTTGCCGGTGGCCCAGGAGCCCGATCTGAGCGACATCCTGAAGGATCTCAAGGCCGAGAGGTCCTTCGGCGCGCGCATACTCCTCATCGAAGACGAGGCGGCCATCAGGGAGTCCATGTCGGAGTTCTTGAGCAAAAAGGGCTACAAACTCCGGGTCTGTAAAAACGGCAAAGAAGCCCTCGAATTCCTGGAAGAGGACTGGCATCCGGATGCGGTGATCCTTGACCTCAACCTTCCGGGGGTCTCCGGGGTGGAGGTGGCGCGCCGTTTCAAGGAGAGATGGAAGGATACCGTCATCGTGGTGACCACGGGTTTCATCAAGGAGGAACGGGAGGACCTCGAACGCATAGGCGTGGAAGCGATCCTCATCAAGCCGTTTTCTCTTGACTTTCTCCTGGAAAACATCCAAAGGGCTTTGGTAGCGCGAGATCAAAAAAGCGGAGGGGGATAATGCTTCTCAAAGAACTGGTGGAAAGATGCCGTAGCTAT
>Ga0256835_1000444_pt1 | contig 31283 bp, 33 predicted proteins | sample PIR30metaG_FD_185972 | JGI IMG/M metagenome (GOLD analysis project Ga0256835, IMG submission 185972) | Hydrothermal vent microbial communities from East Pacific Rise, Pacific Ocean - PIR-30 | ecosystem: Environmental > Aquatic > Marine > Hydrothermal vents | place: Pacific Ocean: East Pacific...
GAAGGATTAATAGATGCATTTCGTGGACTGAATGACCTTGAACACTCAATTTTACGTTATATTCGTTTGTATGCCCCATACGAAGATCCCTCCCGTGTGCTTAGAGGACTTCGTTACAGTGAAAAAATGGGCTTATCATTTGACGAATATACCCGATGGCACTCTATGGAGGCACTAAAGAGTCAGACGACGTTTATTGTTTCTAGACGATATTTTAGGGAGTTGGAGAATCTTGTAGATACTGTTGGCATAAAGCGTTTTTTGGAAATTGATAGTCAATGGAATGTTTTAAAGAACCTGACAGGAAAGATGTATGATACAATTTTAAGGTATATTAACTACATTGATTCTTACGAATTACTGAAGATGGTGCTTATGCTGGTATATGACAAGCAGGAAATAAGTGCTGGTTATAGTGTGCTCGGGATAACAAGAAAAGAAAGAAAAATATTTGAAAAGTGCAAAGAGACCGATGAATTTGTAGAGTGTTTGAAAAGGGAGGGGATATAGCATGGATGCTATGACGATACTAAATTATGCTATCATCATAGGCTTTCTTATCATGTCATTGTCGTTTCATGAGTTTGCTCATGCCTATGTAGCGTATCTTAGAGGTGATATGACGCCTAAATTGGCAGGTAGATTAACCCTAAATCCTATTAATCATATTGATCCCATTGGTTTACTTGTTCTGCTTCTTACAAGAAAGATTGGGTGGATGAAACCTGTACCTATCAATATGTATGGTTTAAAAGAGCCAAGGCGTATTAGTATCATACTTGTTGCTCTGGCTGGACCTGTAGCCAATATCATATTGTCTTTTATATTTTTCTTCCTTGTGAAGATTTTTACATTTTCGCCATTTTGGGCTAACATCTTTTTGCAGGTTTCTATGATTAATTTATTTCTTGCAGCATTTAATCTATTTTTCTTACCACCATTGGATGGATATAGAATATTTGCTTCATTGGCATTCGAAAATCCAGAAGATTTATTTGCCAATCATATGATAGAGATGTATGGTTCTATGTTCCTTATGCTAATTATCTTTTTGTTTCCATCTGTTCTCAATAAGTGGGTGGAGATCGTCGTATCGCCACTATGGAATCTGATGGTGAAATTATTTTATTAATAACCGCTGGGAGGTGGAGTTTATGGAGTTAAATTTTAAGATAGGTAATGATGCCTTATTTAAAGGAAAAAAAATTGTTGGTGTTATGAGTGGTAAGGGAGGAGTAGGTAAATCTACTGTTTCTGCACTCTTTGCCATGTATCTCCAGAGAATTAAAGGTATTCCTACAGGCATGGTAGATGTAGACTTTACAGGTTCTTCACAGGGTAAGATATTTCATGTTGAGCCACCTATCGAAGTTGCTGATGGCAATAAGCTTGTTCCCAAAGATTCCGAATCTGGGGTTAAGGTTATGACCCTTTCGTTGCTTCTTGATGATCCTGAGAAGCCTGTTATTTGGAGAGCTCCCATTATGAATAAAGCCCTCACACAGTTTTTTGAAGACACTCTGTGGGATGATGTACAGTGGCTTGTTGTAGACCTGCCACCAGGCACATCTGATATTCCACTATCTTTGATGCAGAAGATACCTGTGACAGGATTTTTCCTTGTTACCTCTCCACAGGATCTTGTTAAGACTATTGTTGCAAAGACCATGAATATGGCTAAGATGCTGAATAAAAAGGTATTGGGTGTCGTAGAAAATTATGGTTACTATAAGTGTCCAAACGGTGATATTGTGTATCCATTTGGAAAAGGCAAGACAGAAGAGGTTTGTAGCCAGTGGAATATACCGTTTATGGGTAGGCTTCCCATCGACTCCAAGTTTTCCGAGTATGCCGATCGTGGTATCCTATATAAGGTTCTTGATGAGATGCCTGAGATAACGGAGGTATTCGAGAATATGTATAACGCTGTAGAAAAGGAGGGGTAAGGTTATGGGAAAAATTGCATGGTCTACAGCACATCAGGAGTTTATAATCTCCGACCATTATTACTTCTGGAAGTTGGAGAAGTTTATCAAAGAAGAGCTTGGTAAGGAAGTAGAAGAAGTAGACAATCTTGAAAAGGTACTTGAGGGAGACTATGATACCCTTATATTCAATTATCCGGAGATTCCATTTGAAGAAAGGGATATTGATATTGTGCGAAAGTTTCTCGCTAAGGGTGGAAAAGTTGGTGTTTTCGGTTATTACAAGAACGAAGATCGCATTGCCGATACTATAAACACCCTTATTCAGCAGTTTGGAATGAAGCACAATGGTGATATTGTTACCGATGATGTTAACAATGATGAGGGTGATAACCTGATGATTAAAGCTGACATGGTAGATGGTGGAGAGGTTGTACTTGCATGCACATCTACCGTTGAAGGTGGCAAGCCTATTGTTATTGGCAAGCAGACAAGCAAATCCAATCAGGGTAAAGACCTAATATTTTTTGCCGAGAAAGAAATAGATGGTGGAAAACTCATTGTTGGTGGAACATGTGTCTTTTGGGATAATTATTCTATTGACAGAGGCGATAATAAAAAGCTTATAGCATACATCCTCGGATAAAAAGAGGGGCGTTAATGCCCCTCTTTTTTATAGCCTTGTTCTAAATAGACCTGTGGCAATGGCCACAATATCAATGTTGTCATCTATTGGAATAGGCGGATATTCTTCCTCTAAACTTTCAGATACGAGGTAGGGCATACCATCAACAACTTTATATCGTTTTATAAGATATGTACCGTCTTTTCGGTTATAAGCTATAACAATATCTCCAGACATGGGGCTACCTTGGATTTCTTTGGCAAACACAAAATCTCCTGGTTTAATCCCTGCTGCTGTCATTGAATTGCCTCTAACCCTAAGGGCGAAGTCAGGACTCGTATCTTTGATTATGCTGATGACGTCGAGAGGACTACGTATTTCTTCCATAACACCGGTACCGGCTGAAACAGATCCTTCCAGCATGATTGGAGGTTTTTTTATTTCCATATAGCGGTGTTTGCCTGGATCTCTTTCAATGTAGCCTTTTTCCTCTAGTGTCTGAATGTATCTTTGTACTGTACCTATGGAACTGGCTCCAAGAAATGCGAGTATTTCTCTATATGTTGGTGCAACACCATTTTTTAGTATGTAATCTTGTATAAACTTGAGGACTTCACGCTGCTTGGGCGTTAGTCCTTTGGTTTTTCTTCTTGGCATAAATATCCCTCCTATATTATTGTTTACTATAAAATTATACAACGACAATTATATACTTTCAAAGAAATTATGATAGATGATACCCTGTTTATAGGAGGGATGCTTATGCACTTAACTGTTATAACCGGTCCTATGTTTGCCGGCAAAACAACTGAACTTATACGTAGACTTAAGCGCTATCAGTATGCTGGTAAAAAAGTTATATTGTTTAAACCTACTATTGACGTGCGATCTCCCGAAGGCAGAGTAAAATCCCATGATGGAAAAGAAATGGAGGCTATAGAGGTATCCAGTTCTTCGGAAATTGCAGAGTATATGGAAAAGGTGGAGGATATTAGTGCGGTTGGTATTGATGAGGTTCAGTTTTTAGATGATGATATTGTAGAGGTTATTAAAGACTTGGTTTTTCGAGGTTATGATGTATTTGTTTCTGGACTTGATATGGATTTTATGGGAAGACCGTTTGGTGTTATGCCATATCTCCTCGCCATAGCTGATGATGTTTACAAGCTAAAAGCTGTTTGTGTTGTATGCGGTGCTGATGCTACACATTCATTTAAGAAGAAGAGAGATTCTCTTATCATAGAAGTTGGTGGAGCAGATATATATGAACCCCGCTGTCTCCGTTGCTGGTATGAGGGCATAAAGGAACAAGAGGGTACACAACTTTTAGATGAGTCTTGACACCTCAAGTGATTTATTGTATACTTAGTTTTGCATAAGCGGAAGGTCGGGGCGTAGCGCAGTATGGGAGCGCGCGTGCCTTGGGAGCACGAGGTCGGCGGTTCGAGCCCGCCCGCCCCGACCAAGTGTGGTGGGCCCGTAGCTCAGCAGGATAGAGCATGGGACTTCTAATCCCAGGGTCGGGGGTTCGAATCCCTCCGGGCTCACCACTTTTCTATGGTGGTGAGCGTAGCTCAGCTGGAAGAGCGCCGGACTGTGGATCCGGTGGTCGGGGGTTCAAGTCCCCTCGCTCACCCCAACTTTTCTTTTTGGTGGGCCCGTAGCTCAGCAGGATAGAGCGGCAGCCTCCTAAGCTGCAGGTCGGGGGTTCGAATCCCTCCGGGCTCACCAAACCCCTTGACAAAAGTATCCAAGGGGCTTATAATTAAAATCGTCTGGTGAGCCGTTAGCTCAGTCGGTAGAGCACCGGCCTTTTAAGCCGGGTGTCGCAGGTTCGAGCCCTGCACGGCTCACCAGTGTGTGGGCCGTTAGCTCAACCGGCAGAGCATCGGACTCTTAATCCGAGGGTTGCAGGTTCGAGTCCTGCACGGCCCACCATTTTTATTTAAAAAGTTTAGGTGCGGGCGTGGCGGAATTGGAAGACGCGCTGGACTTAGAATCCAGTGGCCCAAAAAGCCGTGTGGGTTCGAATCCCACCGCCCGCACCAATTTTGTTTTTGAACCTCGCATGTCTACGGTATAATTAAATGTAAACTTACATGAGACTATAAAAGTGAGGAGGAGGAAGTAATATGGATAAAATTGTAGAAAAGGTTTCCGGAACAAACCTGAAAGTAGAGGCCACTTACAGCCCAGAAGAGTGGCAGGAAAAGATGGATGCAATGTATAAGAAGATTGGTAAAAGTGTTCAATTGAAAGGTTTCCGTAAGGGTAAAGCACCTCTTAATGTTTTGAAGATGTATATTCCTGTAGAGTATGTTGAGGAAGAGATTCGAAAGGATGAACTTGATGCCATAGTTAAGCAGCTTATGGAAGAGGGTTATAAGATTGTTGGTGTGCTTTCTGCTGATTGGAAAGATGAAGATGGCAAGAAAATTGTTTCTATGGTGATAGAGACATATCCGGAGATATCCTTTGACGATGTAGACTTATCTTCTATTGACATAGAGCCTCTCGAAAAGGCTACCGAGGTGTCTGATGAGGAAGTGGAAAAGGCTATTCGAGAGAGTTTGGAGCCTTACTTTGCTATAGAGAAATCTGCTGACAAAGAAGAGCTCGAAGAGGGCGATATAGCCTTTGTAGAATGGAAGATGATAGTGGGTGGCAAAGAAACTCCTGCCAGAGAGACAACATTTGTTGTGGGTGAGGGAGATTTCATAGAGGAAGTAGAGCCACACCTTGTTGGTATGAAGAGAGATGAAAAGAGGTATATTCTTGTAAACAGTGAGACAAACGAAGCCAAGATTATTGATTCTCCAGAGGAAGCAGAAGGCGACGATGTCTATGTAGTAGAGGTAACGTTGAAGGATATTAGGACAAAAGAGCTTGAACTTACCGATGAAGTTGCCAAGAAGGTAGGTTACGACAGTGTAGATGCCCTCCGTGATGCTGTGAAGGAGAGTATTCGCCGTCAAAAGTGGGAACAGTGGAGAGATGAGGCACTTCAGAAGGTTTCCGAGCTTGTAAAACTTGAGGTACCACAAACTATGATTATTGATGAAGTTAATGCCAGATATAAAGGACTGAGAAAAGAGGCAAGTAAGGCTGGTATGGAGTGGGAAGAGTATGTTGCCAGACTAGGATTTGAAGACGAAGAACAGCTCATTGAAAAACTTAAAGAAATTGCGGAACAAACACTGAGACTTTATCTCGTTCTGTTATCTCTCGCAAAGTATTTTGGTATAGATACAAATGATGAGCAAATGGAAGAGAAGGTCATAGAGAAACTTGCAGAGGTTGTCTCTAAGAAGGAGGGAGACTCCGAGCAGGTCGGAGGTGAAGAGTAATGCCTATTCCATATGTTATAGAGCAAACAGGTAGAGGCGAGAGGATGTATGATATCTACTCTCGCCTCTTAAAAGATAGGATTATTTTCTTAGGAGAACCTATAGACGAGCATGTGGCCAATGTTATTGTGGCCCAGCTGTTGTTTTTAGAAGCAGAAGACCCTAAAAGAGATATCTATCTATATATCAATTCGCCGGGTGGTAGTGTAACTGACGGGTTGGCTATCTATGATACGATGCAGTATGTCAAGCCTGATGTGGTTACTATAGCTATAGGTCAAGCGGCATCCATGGCTGCTGTGCTTCTCCTGGCTGGTGCTAAAGGGAAGAGATACGCCCTTCCCAATGCACGTGTACTTTTGCATCAACCTATGGGTGGTGCTCAAGGCCAGGTTAGCGATGTAGAGATACAGGCCAAGGAAATGTTGCGTATAAAGAAACTTCTTATTGATATCATGGCAAAACATACAGGCCAGTCTGCCGATAAGATAGAAAAGGATATTGATAGAGACTTTATTTTAACTGCCGAAGAGGCAAAAGAGTATGGTGTGATTGACGAGATCCTTATACGTAAGGAGGTATAACCGTGTCTAGTGTAAAGCGTTGTTCATTTTGTGGCAGAACGGCAGATGAAGTGGATAAGCTTATAGCAGGACCGGGGGGCGTTTATATTTGCAATATATGTGTAGAAGAAGCCTATAAACTTATCAAGTCCACGGATGGTTCGGCAAATACGCCATTGCCATTTGATGAAAATAGTCTTCCTACCCCTGCAGAAATTAAAGCCCATCTTGATGAATATGTTATAGGGCAGGAAGAAGCCAAAAAAGCTCTTGCAGTGGCTGTTTATAATCACTATAAGAGGCTTCTTCACCTTGCAACTGCTGACGAAGATGATGTGCATATTACAAAGTCCAATGTTATGTTTATTGGTCCAACCGGTTCTGGTAAAACATATATGGCCCAGGTGCTTGCACGCTTTCTTAATGTGCCGTTTGCCATAGCTGATGCAACAACGCTTACAGAAGCCGGTTATGTCGGTGAGGATGTTGAAAATGTGTTGCTTCGCCTTATTCAGGCAGCTGATTTTGATGTGGAAAGGGCTCAATACGGTATCATCTATATAGATGAGATTGATAAGATATCTCGAAAGAGTGAAAATCCGTCTATTACCAGAGATGTTTCTGGTGAAGGTGTGCAACAGGCTCTCTTGAAAATTGTTGAAGGTACTGTTGCTAATGTACCACCCCAAGGGGGCAGAAAACATCCTATGCAGCCTTTTATTCAATTTGATACCAGCAATGTGCTCTTTATTGTTGGTGGTGCGTTTGATGGTCTTGAGAAGATCATTGCCCAAAGATTAGGAAAGGCTGTTGTTGGGTTTAAAGCTGATTCAACCGATAAGGTTGTAGATATATCCGATGGCGATAAGTCAAAGCTTTTGAAAATGGTGGAACCACAGGATCTTATTAAATATGGACTTATTCCTGAATTTGTAGGTAGGTTCCCTGTTATCGTTACACTTAATGAGCTTACAGAGGACGATCTAATTCGTATTCTTACAGAGCCCAAAGATGCCATTATCAGACAGTATAAGAAGCTTTTGGAGATGGATGGGGTATCGCTTGAGGTAACTCCTGATGCCCTTAGGGCTATAGCTCGTATGGCTCGTCAGCGTGGTATGGGGGCAAGAGGTCTTAAATCTATTGTTGAGGGTATACTTATGGATGTTATGTTCGAAGTACCATCTCTTAAAAGGGGTGGTAAAGAAGATATTGCCAAGGTTGTTATTGATGAAGATGTTGTCCTTGGTAAGAAAAAACCCATATACCTTACGAGATTTGATCTTGTAAATATGGGAATGGGGAGTGATACAGGTACATATGACTAATGCAGAAATCAAAACCAAACCTGAAGAGGTTATGGAAAAACAAGAAGGACGTGTGGGATATCCTTTAATTCCGCTGAGAAATATTGTGCCGTTTCCTAATGGTCAACCGCTCCCTCTTGCTATCGGGCGAAAGAAATCGCTTGAAGCATTAAAAGTGGCACTAGATAGTCCCGATGGACGACTGGTGCTTGCAGCCCAGAAAGTGGCAGAAGTTGAAGATGTTACCCCTGAGGGAATTTATAAGGTTGGAGTTGTTGCTGCTATAGAACATCACATGGCTCTACCTGATGGCACTGTTAGGGTTATTGTCAGACCGCTTGAAAGAATAAGGATAACAGAGTTTATTCAGACTGAGCCATACTTTGCTGTTGATATAGAGGAATATCCAGATAAGCCTGTTGAAATTAATTCCAGGGTAATAGCCCTTATGAGAGCTGTTGTTAGGAATTTTGTTGAATATTTTAATAAGCAAGTGGGAGATGTCAAAATTGATGCAGATATGCTTTTAAAAGAATATAACGATCCAGCCTTTTTATCATTTGTTGTTGCACCGTACATCAAAATGGATGTTGATAAGAAGCAAGAAATCCTGGAAATGGATGACCCAATACAGAGACTTGAAGTTCTTTTAAAGATACTGCAAACGGAGCTTGCCGTGCTACAGGCTGCAGAGGAGATAGAGGAAAAGGTCAAGAGCAGTATTGCCAAAAGTCAACGTGAAATGTATCTGAGGGAACAACTTAAAGCTATTAAAGAAGAACTCGGTGAGATGTCTGATATTGATAGTACTATTGAGGAATATAAGAAAAAAATAGAAGAGTCTGGTATGCCAGATGAGGTTAAGGAGAAAGCTCTTAGGGAACTAAAAAGACTAGAAAAAATGCATCCTTTCTCACCAGAAGCCAATGTTGTACGTACATATCTTGACTGGCTTGTAGAGCTGCCATGGAATAAACGCACAGAAGACAATCTTGATTTAAAGAATGCTAAGCGCATACTCGATGAAGATCACTTCGGACTTGAAGAACCCAAAGAGAGGATACTAGAATTTCTTGCTGTAAAGAAACTATCTCCGACATCAAGAGCTCCTATCCTGTGTTTTGTTGGACCTCCTGGTGTTGGAAAAACTTCTCTTGGACGTTCTATTGCAAGGGCTATGGGACGTAAATTTGTAAGAATGTCTCTTGGTGGTGTTCATGATGAAGCAGAAATTAGAGGACATAGAAGGACTTATGTTGGGGCTATGCCCGGACGCATTATTCAAGGTATACGCAAGGCTGGTACTAAGAATCCCGTATTTCTCCTTGATGAAATAGACAAGCTGGGAAGAGACTTCCGTGGAGATCCAGCAGCTGCGCTTCTTGAGGCGCTTGATCCTGAGCAGAATAAAAACTTTGTGGATCATTATCTTGAGGTACCATTTGATCTTTCTGAAGTGCTGTTTGTTACTACGGCTAATGTTACACATACAATACCCGAACCACTTTTGGACCGAATGGATGTTATATACATTCCCGGTTATATTGATTGGGAAAAGCTGCAAATTAGTAAGAAGTATCTTATACCTAAGTTACTTGCGGATATGGGACTTAGTGGTAAAGATGTTAGTATTACTGATAATGCCATACTCAGGGTTATTAGAGAGTATACCCGTGAGGCTGGTGTAAGAAATCTTGAGAGGCAGCTTTCTAAAATATTTAGGAAGATAGCCCGTGAGATTGTTGAGAGTGGTGGTAAAAAGAAAAAATTCCGTATAGGTGTAAAAGATATTCCCAAATACCTTGGTGTTCCTAAGTTTGATTATACCAAGGCTGAAAAGAAGCCTGAAGTAGGACTTGTCAATGGGCTTGCATGGACTCCGTACGGTGGCGATATTCTCAACATTGAGGCTACTATGTACAATGGTGAAGGTAAGCTTATCCTTACGGGAAGATTGGGAGAAGTCATGAAAGAATCGGGGCATGCAGCACTTTCTTATCTTCGCTCCCGTGCTTCTAAGTATGGTATAGATGAGAGCATTTTCAAGGAGAAAGATATCCATATACATGTCCCAGAAGGTGCTATTCCTAAGGATGGGCCTTCTGCGGGTATTACACTAGCAACAGTTATGTACTCTATATTCAAAAATTTACCGGTACCCCAGGATATCGCTATGACTGGAGAAATTACACTGAGGGGCAAAGTTTTGCCTATTGGTGGGCTAAAAGAGAAATTACTTGCAGCTCATAGAGGTGGTATTAAAAAAGTTATTATTCCTAAGGATAATGCAAAGGATCTTGTGAAAATACCCGATAGGGTTAAGAAAGATTTGCAAATCGTTCCTGTAACCCACATCGATGAGGTGATAAAAGAGGTGTTTGCTGGTGGAGGAAAGAAATCCAGTAAGTAAAAAACGATTATTGTTTTCGATAATAGGAGTAGCACTAATGTTGCTACTCCTTTTTTTATTAAAACCCTATATTGTTTCTGTTGCTGATTTTAGGGGACCTGTCTGTGCCGCTATTGTGCCTAAGGATGAAACAGATTTACTGGGTGTATTAAGAAGTATTTCTTTTAAGGAAGGTTGGTTATATCTTGCCATCTATAACAAAGAGGAAGATATTCCCCATCTCATAGATAAAGTTCATGCTACTATTCAACCAAAGTGTGTGGTTGTTGCTGTACATAAAAATGTTCAGTACACCATCTACGATGGAGAAAAGGTCTTTATCGTTCCTGATGAGGAGCGAGTACTATTGAAGTTTATATACCAAAGGGGGGAACATGGTGAAAATTTACCCCGTTAGTTTAGGTTGTCCAAAGAATCAGAGTGTTCTTGAAGAAAGGCTAGACATGCTTCGTAGTATGGGGCATGAGATAGTGTCCGATCCTGCTATAGCCGATGTTGCTATTGTCAATACATGCACATTTATTGCTCCTGCCACTGTGGAGTCTGTTGAAACAACAGTTTCACTGAAAGAGCAGTATCCTCATCTGAAGGTTGTATTCACTGGGTGTGTTGTTCAACGCTATGGAAAAGAGGCAATACATAAAGAGATTCCAGAAGTGGATATTATCCTTGATCCTGACAATCTAGAGGAATGGAATGACATTTTTTTGCAGTTTCCTCGTGGTGAAGAATTGGATGCTGATGAGTATCCCCGTATACCATTCACTTTGACATTTCCATATGCTTATGTATATATTGCTAAAGGATGCTCGTCTTCTTGTTCCTACTGCACTATTCCATCATTTAAAGGACCCCAGCGGAGTATAGATATTGATGTTATTGTCAATAAGGTTAAGAAATTGGAGAATGCAGGCTATAAAGAAGTTGTTCTTGTAGCGCAAGATGTTGCTGCATATGGCATAGAGACTGGTAAGAAAAAACTGCCCGAGCTACTGAAGGCGCTGCATGATAACACGAAGGAAGTACTGTTTAGGTTGCTATACCTTAATCCGAAATACTTTCGTAATGATTTAATGAAACAAATATCTGTGTTTGATAGACTTGTACCTTACTTTGATGTTCCTGTTCAACATCTACATACCGATGTCCTAAAACTTATGAATAGGGGATATGGCTATCACGAGATTGAGAGTATATTAGACTCTGTTTATCAATATTGGAAAGATCCTGCTATCCGAACAACACTGATGGTGGGTTTTCCAGGGGAGACAGAAGAACATTTTTACTTTATGAAAGAGAGAATTACCACTTTACCCTTTGATTGGATAGGTGTGTTTCAGTTTGTACCCGAAGAGGGAACTACTGCGTATGATATGCCCCAGATATCAGATGATATTAAGCAAAGGCGACACGATGAGCTGGTAGATGTCGTTTCAAAGTATGTTGATAAAAGAGCTATGCGTTGGGTAGGAAAGAACTCCCAGGCTATAGTTACTGAAGTGATATCCCGCGATTCAGGTGAGGTATTGGATATAGGCTATCCTATGTTTTGTGCTCCTGAGATTGATAAGATTATTGAAATAACCAATGGCGATGTTGGGGATATAGGCCAAGTTGTAGATGTGTACATAGAAGATTATCGAGATGATGTTTATGTGGCAAGGATTAGATAGGAGATTGTATAGAGAGGCTTTGTCTCTGAAAGGACTGTTAACATCAAATTCTCTGACACTCAGTCTTGCTGAATCGTGTACTGGTGGAGAAATAACCTCTACTCTAACAAAGATACCTGGTGCTTCGCAATTTTTTGTAGGCGGTGTAATTGTATACTGGCCCTCTTATAAAACCCATGTTGTAGGTGTACCAGAAGAAGTTGTAGAAACTTATGGAACAGTTTCATATGAAACAGCTTATGAACTGGCTCGGCGCATTAGACACTTGTCTTCTTCTGATATTGGTTTGTCTGTTGTGTGTGTTTTAGGTCCGAGACCCGATGAAAAAGGACACTCTGTTGGTACTACATATATTGGTATTGCCTATAACGATGATGTGGTTGTTAAACACATGACAGTTGTTCGGATGTCCCGTATTGATATGAAGAAACTTGTTGCCTTAAAATCTATGCTTGTCTTGAGCGAGGTGATAGCCCGATGAGACTTTTTGTTGGTATTGAAGTAGATGATGCTGTTAAAAGGTATATTTATGATGTGTCTATGGCACTGAAGGCAAAGTTAGGACGCATGAGAGCATCGTGGGTTAGAGAAGAAAATTACCATATTACCTTGATGTTTATAGGAGAAGTGCCTGAAAATGAGGTTGATATTATCGATGAAAAACTTAGCACTATAGATGCTTCCAAGTTTTCCATTACACTTAATGTTTTAGGTTCATTTGGTAAGCCACCTCGTGTACTATGGCTGGGGGTGGAAGAGAACGATACATTAAGAAATTTGGCTGACCAGGTTAACAAATTGCTTGGTGGTGATACAAGTAGATTTCATCCTCATATTACACTGGCTCGTATTAAATCTGGAGTGCCACGCAACTTTAGGGATACGTTGAATACCACTAAAGTACGTAAGGCCACATGGGATGTTGATAGGTTTGTATTGTTTAAAAGTACCCTATCTCCTAATGGTTCTGTTTATACCCCTATAAAAACATACGCATTGAAATGATATAATACTTTTGTACACAAAATACTTTGGAGGTGTGAGTTATGGGAGACCTTACAGATAAGAAGGTTAGCAAATTTATAGAATATGCCCGTAAGAGAAGGGGTAAAGATGTTGTTATGAGGCTTAACGAAGGAGCGCTTGAAAAGACTAAGGTTATTTCTACTGGAGCGCTAAATCTTGATTTAGCCCTTGGTATAGGTGGTATTCCTCAGGGAAGGGTTATAGAGATATACGGTAATGAGGGCAGTGGTAAGACTACATTGGCGCTTCATATTGGTGCTGAAGCTATGAAAAAAGGGCTTCCCGTACTATATATCGATGCAGAAAATGCCCTTGACCCTCAATATGCTATGACTATAGGTCTTGACACTGAAAGTGGTAATTTTATTCTTTCCCAGCCTGATGATGCGGAGACGGCACTTGGCCTTATTGAAGATTTTGCCAATGTTGTTGGAGAGGGCCTTATTGTTGTAGACTCTGTTGCCGCACTTGTGCCCAGGCAGGAGTTACAAGGTGATATTGGTGATAGTAATGTGGCCGTATTGGCTAGACTGATGTCTCAGTCTCTTAGAAGGCTTGCCCGTACTATCAAGGAGCGCGAAACAGCACTTGTATTTCTTAACCAGATTCGTGAAAAAGTCGGTGTTATGTACGGAAACCCAGAAGTAACTCCAGGTGGCCGTGCTCTTAAGTTCTACTCCTCGGTACGCATGGAGGTACGGAGAAAGGAAAGCATTAAACAGGGTACTGACATTATAGGTCATGATATGCGTGTAAAGATTACAAAGAATAAACTGTATCCTCCTTACAAAGAGGCTATTGTGCGTATCATCTATGGTAAGGGTATAGATACTATACATGCCCTTATGGAAGCTGCTATATGGACTGGTGTTATCGAAAGGAATGGAAGTTATTATAGTTTCCGTGGTGAAAGATTGGCACAGGGTAAAGAGAGTCTTAGAAAAGTGCTTATGGCGGAAGAAGATCTTAGAGAGAAGATTCGTGAAGCTGTGCTTGCAACTGCTTCAGGGGAACAAAAGGGGCAAGGTGAGCCCTCAGATGCGTCGTAAAAAAAAGCAATGTGATCCTAACGATAAAGAGTATATGCTACGATATGTGAAAGGCCTTCTGCAAAGAAGGCCTTATCCTATATCTGCTCTCCGTAAAAAGCTTCTTAGAAAAGGATGTAATCCCGATGTTGTGGAAGAAGTAATGGTAAAATTAAAAGAAGTGGCTCCTGAGGAGTTACTTAATGAAGAATACTTAGAGGCACTATATATGGGTGCATGTAGAAAAGGGAAAGGTCCTATGTGGTTTCGCCAGAGGGCACTAATGTCTGGAGTACCTGAATACATGGTAAACTCGTATATAGATAGTGCCAATTGGAAGGATTCGTTGCGAGTCTGTGTAGAAAAAGCAAAGAGAAAGTATGACAGTGACTTTTATAAAATAAAAGGGTTTTTATACAGAAATGGCTTTAATGAATCCTTTTGGGACATGGCTATGGAAATGCTAAAGGAGGGATAAGTTGTGGCTGGTAATGCTTGGATAGTAATGGCTTCTTCGTTTGTAGTAGGTGGCACAGCCGGTGTTGCCTTTGGATACTATGTGGTTAATCAAACACTAAAGAGAAAGGTGGAAGAGGTGCTTGGTGCAGCCCGCACAGAGGCTACTTCAATTGTTGAAGAGGCTAAGTCAAAAGCTGAACAGATAAAGTCTAAGGCTCGCGAAGAGGCTATGCGTATTAGGGAGAAGATTCTAGAGGACATTAATGAGAAGAAATTGGAGATAGAGAGACTTAAGGCAAGATTGGAGGCAGAAGAACGCTCACTACAGCAGGAAAAAAGGTATCTAGAGAAGCAAGAGAGGGAGCTTCAGAAGCGTGCAGAGGCTTTAGAAAGAGACTATGAAAAACGCCTTGCAGATATAGAGAAGCGTTTAGCAGAAATAGAAAAGATAAAGGCAGAGCTAGAAGAGAGGGAAAAGGCCCTAGAAGAGAGAGAACGTATGCTCGATGAAGCATTCGCCGAAGTGGATAGAAAGCTTCAGGAACTTGCCGGTATGACACCTGAAGAGGCAAGAGATATCTTGTTTAAGAATCTGGAAGAAGAACTTTCTTATGAGATTGGTAAGAAAATTCAGGAATTTGAAGAGGATTACAAAGATAGGGCCGAGGATATAGCTAGAAAGATACTACTTACCGTGATGGGCCGTATTGTTACCGATACTGTACCAGAGGCAACAATATCTACTGTTGCTATACCTAATGAAGAGATGAAGGGTCGTATTATAGGTAGAGAGGGTAGAAATATTAGGGCCTTTGAGAGTCTTACAGGTGTAGATTTGCTTATTGATGATACTCCAGATGTTGTTGTTATCTCTTCTTTTGACCCGGTTAGAAGGGAGATTGCCCGTAGAACTTTGGAGAAGCTTGTTAAAGATGGTCGTATACATCCAGCTAAGATAGAAGAGTTCTATGAAAAGAGCAAAGAAGAGGTAGAGCAGGAGATGAAAAAGCGTGCTGAAGAGGCTCTTACCAAAGTGGGTATCAGAAATATTCATCCGGAGCTAAAAAAGATTGTTGGAAGACTTTATTTCAGATATTCCTATGGCCAAAATATTCTCTATCACAGCATTGAGGTAGCACAGATAGCCGGTTATATTGCCGCGGAGTTGGGGCTTGATGTTGACCTTGCCAAGAGGGCAGCATTCCTCCATGATATTGGTAAGGGTATTGTAGAGCAAGAAGGTTCTCACGCCCTTGTGGGTGCAGAATATGCCCGTAAATACAAAGAGTCTGATATTGTTGTCAATGCAATAGCCTCTCACCACGGTGAGGAGCCACAGCTGACACCATATGCCGTTATTACGCAACTTGCTGATGCTGTGTCTGCCGCGAGACCAGGGGCCCGCTATGAAAACTATGAATTCTTTATAAAGAGGCTAAGGGCACTGGAGGAAATCGCAAAAACTGTCAATGGTGTGAAAGATAGCTTCGCCATCCAAGCTGGTAGAGAGTTGAGAATTATTGTTGATCCAGAGGTTGTTACCGATGCCGAGGCATATAAGATTGCACGAGATGTTGCCCAGCGTGTTGAGGATGAGCTGACATATCCAGGACAGATAAAGGTGACAGTTATACGAGAAACAAGGGCGGTGGAATACGCTAAATGAAGATTTTGTTTTTTGGCGACGTTGTCGGATCACCTGGTAGAAAGATTTTGAAAGAGGCTATAGCTTATTTTCATTCAGAGGTTGATGTGATAGTTGCCAATGGTGAAAATGCCGCCCATGGTTACGGACTTACTCCTAAGGTTGTTGAGGAAATGTTGGATGCCGGTGTAGATATCATAACAACAGGAGGGCATTTCTACGATCGTAAAGAGTGGAGAGACGTGCTGGAGCATTATCCTCAGGTTGTTGTACCGGCAAATTATCCGGAACGGTTTGATAGAGGGTATTACATATCAAGTAAGGGTATTGCAGTAATGAATGTACACGGTCAGGTGTTTGTTAATATCATATTCAATCATCCGTTTCATACAGCTGATAAGCTTATTGAGCATATAAGAACGGAAGCCGGTGATATTCCTATACTATTCGACTTTCATGGAGAAGCAACGTCGGAGAAGATGGCTATGGGGTGGTATGTTGATGGTAGAGTGTCGGCAATCGTGGGTACTCATACCCATGTGCCTACAGCCGATGAAAGAATACTACCTGGTGGTACAGGGTATATTACCGATGTAGGTATGTGTGGCTGTATGGATACTGTTATTGGTATGGATAAAGAGGCTGCTGTGAAAAGATTTACCACGGGTATTCCCGAAAGAATAGAGCCTCCAAAGAAATGTGGAAAACTCCGTGCCTACGGAGTTTTAATAGAAATCGATAAAGAGGGCAAAACAACCTCTATGAGGAGGGTAGTGTATGAAGGATAATTTTACATTTTATGTCCAAACATACGGATGTCAGATGAACAAAAATGATAGTGAAATGGTTGCAGGTAATCTTCGCCTCATGGGAGGCCGTATGGTTACTGATATGAAAGATGCCGATATTGTGCTTATCAACACATGTTCTGTAAGACAACATGCTGAAGATAGGGCACAAGGTACCATTGGTGCTTTGAAGAAGTATGTCAGAGAGAAGGGGACAAAAGTCATTGTTATGGGTTGTATGGCAGAAAATATGGGACAAGCACTTATGGAAAAGTTTCCCTATCTTCTGGCAGTTGTTGGGCCTAATTATCTTGAATATATCCCGGAGATTATTAGGGAGAATAAAAAGGGTGTATATGTAGGTGATAGAGATATCACGTTTGAACTGTATAAAAATGCTGTAAGATTTGAACCTTATAGAGCTTACATAACTATTGTTAAAGGGTGTGAAAACTTTTGTACATACTGTATTGTTCCTTATACGAGAGGACACATACAGAGCAGGCGGATGGGAGATATTATAAGAGAAGTTAAGATGGCAGTGGAAGCCGGTGCCAAGGAAATACACCTGCTGGGTCAAAATGTCAATGAGTGGGGTAAAGAGTGGGGTTACAAAGATCCTAGCTTTGGTGACCTCTTGAGAGAAGTTTCTAAGGTTGATGGTATCGAGATTATCAGGTATACAACACCCCATCCCAAGTACTTTGGTAAAGACCTTGTAGATACTATTGTTGAACTACCTAAGGTGACAAGATATTTTCACCTTCCTATCCAGGCTGGTGATAATGAAGTTTTAAGGCTCATGAATCGTGGTTATACGGTAGAGGAATTTATAGATCTTATAGACTATATAAAAGAAAAAGCTGCTGATAGGTATGCCATAGGCACAGATGTTATTGTTGGTTTTCCCGGTGAAACACCCGAAGCATTTGAGAATACACTAAAGGTCTTTGAGAAGATACGTTTTGATGTGGCCTACATAGCCATGTATTCTCCCCGTCCCCATACGGCGGCAGCTCTTCTAACAGATAAATTCGTTTCTGAAGAGGAGAAAAAAAGACGCTTTGACGCTTTATATTCTCTACAGGAAAAGATTGCATGGGAGAAGAATCAGCAGTATGTAGGCACAATAGATAGGGTAATGGTAGATAACTATGATGAGTCTAAAGGGGCATATATTGGTAGGGATGATATCAATAAAACTGTAGTTTTTACGGCAAAAGAGGGCTACAAGCCCGGAGATATGGTTGATGTTAAGATAGAAAAAGCAAAATCTTGGGTCTTGTATGGAAGAGAAGTATAAAGAGAAGCAAAGGAAATTGGCTATTAGTATAGTAGGTCTTACCGCTTCAGGTAAGACCTCTTTTCTACATAATATCCTTGATTTGCTCATTGCGGAGGGTGTATCGTTTACCACTATCTCTGTGGATAGTGGTGCAGTATATAAGCACCTTGACATTGGAACAGCTAAACCCTCAGCGGAGGAGATAGAGAGATACAATTATCGCCTTGTAGATGTCGTTTCTCCTTGTGAGAGGTATTCTTTGGCAAGATTTATTAAAGATACCGATGAGGTTTTGCGACATGTAGATACCGATGTCGTATTTCTTATTGGAGGCACACCTTTGTACTTTTATACCCTTGTTGGGGAAAGTGGCTATGTGCCTGTTCAACCTGACAGTGCTATAAGAAATCATTTAAGACAGCTTGTCAGTGAGCGTGGAAGTGAGTACATTTACAATCTTATGAAGGCCCTGGATCCTATATCTGCTGAGAAGATACATCCCAATGATGTTAAACGTATTATCCGCACCATAGAGATTAACCTTTCTACAGGAAAGATGCGAACATATGCTACCGAATATTACACATCTTTTCAGAGGCACTTTACCGAGCTGAGGTATATTTTACTTCCACCTCCAGATGTTCTTAGAGGGCGTATTTATAAAAGAACGCATATAATGTTTCAGATGGGATTTGTTGAAGAAGCGGGTAGGGTAGCGGACATGTGCCCTCCACCTGCTCCATGGCTAGAAGTGTTAGGCTATAAACATGCATACGATGCATACAGGGGACATATTACAGAAGATGAGGCTATAAACGAGGTGTTTACCGATACATGGCGTTTTTCCCGAAGACAGCGTACATGGTTTAAAAACGATAAAAAAGCATATTTTATCATTACACAGGAGGATCAAGAACATGCCAGAGATGAGATTATCGGATATATCCGCAATTATACAAGAAATAGGTAGTCGCAATGTTGCCAAGGTCCTTGATGCCTTTCATAATGTAAGGCTTACAGAGGCGGACCTCATAGGTTCAACAGGTTATGGCTATGATGATATGGGCCGTGATAAGCTAGAAGAGGTCTATGCATATGTGTTTGGTGGTGAAGATGCTATTGTCAGACCTCAGATTACCAGTGCCACCCATGCTATATATCTGGCTTTAAGGGGAGTTGTTTCTAAAGATAGTCATGTGCTGTTTTGGGGTACTCCATATGATACGGTAAAGCCTATTCTCACTGGTGATAATCCTCATTCTCTGAAAAGTAATGTTGCGTCGGTCAAGATACGAAAAGAGCCTACCGATGATGATATAAAACATGCCAATGTTATCATGATGCAACGCTCTGGTGGTTATGCGTTCTTTTCGGGGCATAACATAGACACCTTGGCTGAGCGTATAAAGAGAATCAGGTTGTTAAATGAGCAGGCTATTATTGTCGTTGATAACTGTTATGGTGAGTTTGTAGAAGATAGGGAACCTCTTCATGTTGGAGCCGATATTATTGTTGGTTCTCTTATAAAAAATCCTGGTGGGACTTTAGCTCCTACAGGTGGGTATATTGTTGGAAGGAAACATCTTGTAAGGAATATTGCCGACTTTGCATTTTCACCGGCCCTGGGTAAAGAGGTAGGTCCGACAGGTGAGTTTCTGTGGAGAGCATATCAAGGGCTGTTCTTCGCACCATCATTTGTTGCCGAAGCATTGTGGAGTAAATCATATATTCTTGGGCTTTTCAAAGAACATGGTATTGAAGTACTGGAAGAGATGTATCCGTATAGTGATATCATTGTAAGAATACGGTTGGGTAGTGATAAACTTATGCAGAGATTTGTGGAAATTATCCAAGGTTCTGGACCTGTAAATGCCCATTTTGCACCAGTTCCAGAGCGACTTCCTGGATACGATCACGATATAATAATGGCAGCACCGTCATTTGTGTCCGGAGCTAGTTTAGAGCTCAGTGCCGATGGACGGTTTGCAGAACCGTATGAAATATATATGCAGCCAGGGGTTAGTCGTTATCATACACTTGTGTATATGAAGAAACTGTTGGAGGTGTTGCACAGTGAAGAGAGTTGTTAGTGGAATGAGACCTACTGGACTTCTACACATTGGTCATTTAAAAGGTGTTATTGAGTCTTGGGTAGAACTTCAAGAGCAGTACGAAACATTTTATTTTGTTGCTGACTGGCACGCTTTATTTAGTAAGTATGATAGTGCTTGGGAAGTTAAAGAACATACATATGAGCTTGTTGCCATATGGCTTGCATCTGGAATAGACCCAGAGAAATCCACGGTCTTTGTGCAGTCTACAGTTGATGAACATCTCAGGTTGGCTATGATATTTGGTGCTCTGACCCCTGTTGGTTGGTTAGAGAGAAATCCGACTTTAAAAGAGATGGTACGTGCTGATGATCCAACGGTTAACTACGGTTTGTTAGGATATCCTGTTTTGCAGGCTGCTGATATATTGGTGTATAAAGGTGAATTGGTGCCTGTTGGTAAAGACCAGATTCCACATCTTGAATTAACAAGGGATATTGCTGGTCGTTTTAATAGATTTTATGGTGATATATTTCCTATGCCCAAACCTTTATTGAGAGAGTTTCCTGCTGTACCCGGCACTGATGGGATCAGAATGAGTAAGAGTAGAGGTAATTATATCTCTATAGTAGAAGATGAGGAAACTATAAGGGGTAAAGTAAGACAAATGATTACTGATCCTCAGAAAATACGCAAAAATGACCCAGGGCATCCCGAGGTGTGTTCTGTTTTTACTCTTCATAAAGTATTTAAGGAATCTGATGAGGAAATAGAGCAGATAGAAAGAGAATGCCGTGCTGGTACCCGTGGTTGTGTGGCATGTAAGATGCACCTTGCAGAAAAGATTAATAAAGCTGTATCCCCTATAAGAGAGAAGTATAAGGAGTATATGGCAGACAAGAGTAAGATAGATGAAGTTATAGCCTCTGGTATGGAAAAGGCGAAAGCGGAGGCATCTAAGGTTATCAGGGAAGTCGAAGATGCTATGAGGTGGTTTCATATTTAGGGGGGAGAGCGATGATTATAACAATAGATGGTGTTGCCGGTAGTGGAAAGAGTACACTAGGACGTATGCTTGCAGATAGGTTAGGACTTACCTTCTTTAGTTCTGGTCTTTTGTATAGATTAAAGGGGTTAATGGCATCCCGTGGGGAAAATATTGCTCTTGAAGACCTTGTAAAGAAGGGGCGATTTCGCATCAAAAAAGATGGGGTCTATCTTGATGGTGAAAAGATAGATGATGTGTTACAGAGTGAAGAAGTAGGTAAATGGGCTGCTAAGGTTGCTAAAGACCCTAGTGTGAGAGATGAGGTCAATGCTACCCTAAAGCTACTTTCCGAAGGAGGTAATTTCGTAGTTGATGGTAGGGACATGGGCACAGTGGTTTTTCCCAATGCCAAAGTAAAGTTTTACATTGATGCCGATGTTATGGAAAGAGCCCGTCGTAGGGTACTACAACTAGGCCTTGAGCCTACTGAAGAGATACTGAGAGAATTTGCAGAAAAAATTGCAGCTAGAGATAGGGCTGATAAAGAAAGAGAAATAGCCCCTTTAAAACCGGCAGATGATGCCATTATCATTGACACTACCGGCATGACTCCTGAAGAGGCTGTAGATATTATGGAGAAGCATGTTATGAAGCACGTTCCTCGTGTACCTCTTCAGGCATTTGCTCAGAAAACTATTGGTCCTATACTCCGTGGTTGGTTTCGTATGTCTCTTCATGGTCGTTTTCCTAAGGCTGGTCGTTGGCTTATGATATTTAATCATATTAGTGGTTGGGATCCTCCACTTATTGCCATGGTATCTATGCCAAGACAGATAGAGTATATGGCTAAGAAAGAGTTGTTTCAATATCCCATACTGGGTTCTCTTCTCTACAAACTAGGTGCATTCCCTGTTGATAGGGAAGGGAAAGATGTGAGAGCTGTTAGGGAGGCAATTAGAAGACTCCGACAGGAACGTATTGTTGGCCTTGCGCCAGAAGCTCATCGTAGTTATGATGGAAAAATGCTTCCTTGGTACCCTGGTGTTTCATATTTTGTCGTTAAGGGTATTACTCCTGTTTTACCTGTAGCCATTAAAGGACTTGAGGGTGGAGTCAAGTGGAGAGACATCATTCCCGGTATGAGAAAGGTCAAGGTTGGAGTTGGAGAACCAGTTTACCCCAGAGATTTATACCCTCATCGAGATATGGAGAGTGCATTAGAGCTTTTAAAAGAGAGGGTGCAGATGTTGTATGACAGCCTCTAAGATAGCTATTGCATTTCCTACAGGTCCCTGCTTTGGAGTAGGTAGGGCCTTGGATGTGACAAAAGAAGTTCTGAAAAGAAAAAGACCTGTGTATATGCTCCATCCACTTATCCATAATCCCCGAGTGGTCAGAGAGTTACAGCAGCAAGGGGTAGTGATTTCTCCTCCGGAGGATATTCCTGAAGGTGGTACTGTTATCTTATCGGCCCATGGTACTCCTCTTGAGATAAAAAATATCTTAGGAAAAAAGAGAGCCAATATTATAGATGCCGTTTGTCCTCTTGTTGAGCATTTACATCGAAAAGCCAAAGAGCTGATAGATGAAGGAAGGTTTCTTATCATTGTTGCCGATCCCCATCATCAAGAGACTTTAGCCCTTGTGTCTCATCTTCCTAACGGTAAATATGTTTTCTACAAGGATTTAGACAAAGCTCCCAGAGGGATACCTATTGGTGTAGTATTCCAGACGACCTATGAATATGCTAAAGTACCAGATGTTTTGAAGGATATTTATACCATTAGTGATGATATACGCATTGTCAATACCATTTGTCCTGCTACCAGAGGAAGACAAGGAGTTATTGACAGGGTAGGGAGTAAATATGATTTCATTGTTGTGGTAGGTGGCAAAAATAGTGCCAATACAAAACGGTTATACGAAAAGGCTAAGAGTTATACAGCTGCTATTTGGATCGAGAAAGCAGATGATATAGATGACGAAAGCATCAAAGATTATCGGAATATTCTTATAGTTGGTGGGGCTTCTACTCCAGTGGAACATCTGATAGAGGTGTACCTGCATTTTAAAAAAGTGATACAATAAATATGTCATGAAATATGCATGTGTTTATGCAAGGAGGGATGACTTGTGGATTATAAATTTGCAGAATTGACAAAGAGGATGGGGGGAGAAGGTGCATTTGAAGTTCTTGCCAAAGCCCGTGCTATTGAGGCCACAGGCAAGAAGGTGGTTCACTTTGAAATTGGTGAGCCAGATTTTGACACACCAGCCCACATTAAGAAGGCAGCATTTGAAGCTCTTGAACAGGGTTATACCCATTATGGACCCGCTCCAGGTCTTCCAGAGGTAAGAACTGCTTTTGCTAACTATGTGGCAAGCACAAGAAACACAAAGGTTGATCCAGAGCAGATTGTTATTACTGTTGGTGCAAAACCGATTATTCTTTACACCATGTTGGCATTTGTTAATCCCGGAGACGAAGTTATATATCCAGACCCCGGATATCCTATATATTCTTCTGCTATCCAGTTTGCTGGTGGTGTACCCAAGCCCATTATTTTGAGAGAAGAAAACGAATTTAGATTGGATATTGATGAACTTAAGAGTATGATTACCCCTAAGACCAAGGTTATTATCATCAATACGCCACACAACCCAACAGGTTCTGTTCTTACGAGAGAAGATATTAAGAGAATTCTTGAACTTGTTGATGGTACAGATATTATGATTCTTGCTGATGAGCTTTATCATCGTATTTACTTTGAAGGAGAAATGGCTCCATCTTTCTATGAGTTTGATGAGTTCCATAAGAATATAATTCTCATGGAAGGATTCTCCAAGATATATGCCATGACAGGTTGGCGTCTTGGTTACGCTGTTGCCCCCAAGCCTGTTGCTGAGGTTTTCTCTCAGATTCAGGTCAATGTATATTCTCATGCTCCAACATTTATTCAGCTGGCTGGTAAGGCAGCATATGAGGGACCACAGGATCAGCCTAAGGAAATGGTGGCCGAGTTTAATAGGAGAAGAGACTATATTATTGAGCGTCTTAATAACATGCCTGGTGTGCATGCACTTATGCCACATGGTGCATTCTATGCATTCCCCAATGTTAAGAAGTTTGGCAAACCAGCCGCAGAGATAGCCAGTTATCTCCTTGAACAGGCTGGTGTAGCACTGCTTGGTGGCACCTCTTTTGGTGATGGTGGTGAAGGCTATATCAGAATATCTTATGCAACATCTATGGAGAACATCAAGATTGGTATGGATCGTATGGAAGAGGCATTCCATAAACTTCTGAAGGAGGCCTAAACTTGAATAGTACCACTACAACTACAACAAGTAAGTAGGTTTCATACAAGGGCTCAGGTAAAACCTGGGCCCTTTATATATTTTGAGGAGGTGTTTTTATGGCTACAATGAAGGCTATTAGAAAGTCGAGGCCAGAGCCTGGGCTGTGGCTTGAGGAAGTGGAAATTCCGGAGGTCAAGCCGGGATGGGTTCTTATTAAAGTCCTTCGCACATCTATATGTGGAACAGACCTTCATATATATAAATGGGACCATTGGTCTCAGAATCGTATTAAACCACCACTAACCATAGGACATGAATTTGTTGGAGAAGTTGTTGAGGTAGGTGAGGGTGTATTTCGTATAAAACCAGGTGATATTGTTACAGCAGAAACTCATGTCGTATGTGGTGTATGCGAGTTCTGTCGTACTGGTAAGGCACATGTATGTAAAAATACCCGTATACTTGGTGTTGATATAAATGGTACATATGCTGAATATGTTGTTCTTCCTGAAGAGAATCTTGTACATGCAGAGGGTATTCCTCTAGAGATGGCCTCTATTATGGAGCCATTTGGCAATGCCATACATACGGTTATGGAGTCCCCTATTAGGGCAAAAACTGTTGCTGTTCTTGGAAGCGGCCCAATTGGTAATATGGCTATAGCCCTTGCCAAGGCTTTTGGTGCCTCTATGGTTATTGCCACTGATATTAAACCTTTTAGACTGGAACTTGCCAAGAAGATGGGTGCCGATGTTACTATTAATGTGGCAGAAGAAAATCTGTATGACAAGGTTATGGAACTAACGAAGGGTAGAGGTGTAGATACTGTTCTTGAAATGTCAGGAGCTCCTGCAGCTCTAAAAGATGCATTAAAAATAGTTGTTCCAGAAGGACAAGTGACGATTCTTGGTATTCCATCAGATGATGTATCTCTTGATGTGGCTAATGGTATTGTTATGAAAGGAATTACCGTGAGAGGAATTATTGGCCGTAAGATGTATGAAACATGGTATCAAGCTGTTTCTTTGTTGGAGAAAGGTGTAGTTGATTTGTCTCCCATTATTACCCACGTTATTCCTCTAGAAAAATATGAAGAAGGTTTTAAAGCCTTATTTGAAGGTAAAGCTGGAAAGGTGGTTATGAAACCGTGAAGAGTATGACCGGATTTGCCGAAGCAACCGGCCAAAATGATGTTTATAGTGTTTCTGTTAGTGTAAAGGGAGTAAATTCCCGGCACCTTGATATCAATGTTAGGGTGCCGGGTTTTGCCTATTTTGTAGAATATGATATTCGTTCTCTTGTAAAAGATTTTGTGAGGCGCGGTAAGGTTGACATCTATGTTTCCATCAGGTGGACATCTGACGAAGCGCTGGAGATACATTGGGACACTATTCATTCTTATATGAAAACTATAGAAGAAGTCCTTGCTATGCATCCTACACTGCAGGGTGTTATTTCATTCGATGATGTATATCACACCTCAAACTTTTGGGATATAGCCGATAAAGAAGGATTAAGGGATATTGTTCTCAGTGTTGCCAGAGATGCTCTCGACAAATTTGTGTCTGTGAAAAAAGAAGAAGGTGCATATATTGAACAGGTGCTAAAAGAGCATTTGGAGTATATTGAAAAAGGACTTGCCCAGATTAAAGGTATGCTCCCCAAGATTTATGAAGAGCTTCAAAAGAAGGTGGAAGAAATTCTTTCCGCCTATACCCTTGAGGGGTTAACAGTTAAAGATATTGCCCAGGCCATTAGCCCTCTTCTTGTTGATGAAGAGATACAGAGAGCTAGCATGCATATACAGCGCATAAAAGCCCTGTTTGGCAAAGATGATGCTGTAGGTTATAATTTAAATATACTTCTTCAGGAGCTGCAGAGAGAGATAAATACAATGTCACAGAAGATTAGACATCATGCTGTAGGCGATATTATTGTTGACATGCGTAGCAGGGTAGAGGCAATGAAAGAGCATGCAATGAATGTGGAGTGATAAAAGTGGCAGAAGTTCAGTTTCTTAATATTGGATATGGTTCACATGTAGCTATCAATAAAATTGTAGCCATTGTTCATCCAGATTCAAATCCTATTCGCAGACTTATTAAACAAGCCAGAGAGTCTGGTATGCTTGTAGATGCTACTTATGGCAGGCGAACAAGGGCGGTTATTATTATGGATGGAGGTATCGTTGTTCTTTCTGCTGTGCTTCCTGAAACACTAGTATCCCGTGGTGAGTGGGATGAAGAAGATGAAGATGAGGAGGAAGACTGATGGGAGGTAGTTTGATTGTTATCTCTGGACCTTCTGGGGTAGGAAAAGGTACAGTGGTGAAAAGGCTTCTTGCAGAGATGCCCGATTTGTATATTTCCGTTTCTGTTACAACAAGAAAGCCTCGTCCCGGCGAAATACCGGGTAAAGATTATATTTTCATTGATGATAAACAATTTGAAGAGATGGTTGTAAATAACCAGCTGCTTGAATGGGCCTATGTTCATGGGCATTATTATGGTACCCCTAAAAGACAGGTGTTTGATAAACTGGCTGAAGGGAAAACAGTTATCTTGGAAATTGACATGCAGGGTGCAATGCAAGTCCAAAGAAGTGTAGATGATGTCGTCCTTATCTTTCTTCTTCCACCAAGTATAAAAGAGTTGGCCAACAGACTTGATAAACGTGGTACCGAAGACGAAGAAATAAGAAAACTTAGAGTTTTAAGGAGTTTGCAGGAGCTTGATTATATAGTAGACTATGATTTTATGGTGCTCAATGAGGATCTCGATGTGGCCGTTCAGTCTATAAAGAATATAATAAATATGAGTAAGTGGGTTGTTACTCGTGGTCGTGCTCGCTATCTAATTAATAAATTGAAAAATGGTGGTGTTATAGACTACGAAGATTTTGATTTCAATAAATTTAAGGAGGGAGAACGATAATGGTAGAAAGACAGATATCTATTGATGATCTTATGAGAATAACCAAGCTACCTAGATATGCTGTGGTAAAGGGTGTAGGTTTGCGTGCTTATACTATTGCACTTGAAAGAGCAAATTCCGAGCTTCTTGCAGCACAGACACCTTATATTAGACCTGTTGAACAGGCTATCAGGGAAATTTATGAGGGAAAAGTAGAGATAGAACTCATAGAGAAGTAAAACATACCATTAAGGGGGTGGTTTTATGAAGATATATCTCGATACTGCTAATTTACAGGAGATAGAGACTGCTTTAAAATGGGGAGTACTTGATGGGGTAACTACTAATCCCACACTCATTGCCCGTGAGGGACGTGATCCGGACATACATTTCAAGGATATTCTAAAACTCGTTTATCCTCGTCCTGTGAGTTTGGAAGTTGTTAGTGAGGATGCAGAGGGGATGATTAAAGAGGCGAGAGAACTATCTAATCTATCCGATAATGTTGTAGTAAAAATACCTATGACCCCCGATGGTATAAAAGCTGTTACTATTTTATCTAATGAGGGTATTAAAACCAATGTTACTCTGATATTCACCCCGATGCAGGCACTTCTCGCAGCCAAGGCTGGTGCCACTTATGTTTCTCCATTTATGGGCAGACTCGATGATAGAGGATGGGATGGCGTAAAGCTTGTTGAAGAAATTGTCGATATTTTCTGGAATTATGATTTTGATACGGAGATTATTGCTGCAAGTACTCGTAGTGTCAGACATGTAAAAGAGGTGGCTTTACTTGGTGTTGATATCGTTACAATGCCATTTAAAGTCTTAAAGCAAATGTTTAATCATCCACTTACAGATGAGGGTATAGAACGTTTTAAGAGTGATTGGCAGGCTTTGCAACAAAAGCTGGGCAAATAGAGTTAGATTAGAATTATATTCTATATTGGTTTGTAAGGGGAGCGTTCGCTCCTCTTTTTCTTTATCCGTTCGTAGAGCATAATGGTAAGCATAGCGGCGATACCCGATACTGTTGCCTCAATAATGTGGATAGGAAATCTCAGTATGAATATGGTTTTACCGAGGGAAAATATATCTACTAAAGTACTTCCAAGGGCAACGATAATCATAGCGTACATAACATATATGGTGTTCTTTTCATCTTTTGCTTTAGGTTGGTGAATAAGATGTGGCATTTGCGAAGACATATTTTTTGTTGGAGTGTCTCCATATGCATATTTATACGCTATAAACGAAGCGATGCCATAAATTATAAAATACCATGGCATAAGATAATAGTTTTCTAAGAACCACATTGCTATTGCTACCGATATTCCTGCTACAAACATGGTGCCGTATCTATCGAGAAAGAACATGGCAATTAATATGGGATATAGTGCAAATATCATATAAGAATGAAACATTGTGATTTTTATTGTGGTAATTAAAATAAAACCAACAATCCATAGGCTAGCCATTAAGTATTTCCAGAACTGATAGGCCCACTTTTCCTCTTCGTCTACTGACAAATTCGGTATTTTAGAATTGATAATCATTTGTTCTATAATAACATAAAAGGGAGGTGATACCTATGTCTCACGTGATAGCATCATTAGTTGTTACACCTTTGGGAACAGATACTCCATCTGTCAGTAAATATGTTGCCCATGTTCTGGAGATTCTAGATAAATATAATCTAAAATATCAACTTACACCTATGTGCACGATTATTGAGGGAGAGGAAGAAATTATTTTTCAGGCTATTTTAGATATCAAGCGTCATATGTTTGATATGGGGATAAAGAGAGTTGTTTATACATTGAAAGTAGATGAGAGAACCGATAAACAGCTTACTATGGAGGGTAAGGTACAGTCTGTTAAAAAATATAGGGGAGATGCCTAGTGGGCACTATTGCAAGTAATGCTTGGAGGGGTGTGGAAATTGCTGATGGTATAGAGTTGTATGTTAATGAACAGGGTACTTATCTCCGTTTAAAAAAGAAAATCGCACCTCCCGTTGTAAGAAGAGTACTTTCGGAAGAACATATACCTGTTAGCAGTTTAGAGGCTATAGGAATGGCTATACGTAATTTGGGGCAATGGGTTTTATTAGGCCCACCTGTTAATCGTGATGGCCATATAGAGATCCATGTTTCTCCAAATAAGCAAGAGGTTCATATTGTTTATCATCCTACGCTTGGAAATGGTAAACCACTTACGGTTAAGGATGTTGTTGAGGAGTTGGAAGCTAAAGGTATAAAGAAATATGATTTGTCTCTTATAGAAGAAGCCCTTTCACGTCCTCGCAAGAAAACACTTGTAGGTATGGGTAAACCTCCTGAAAGGGGAAAAGATGCGGAGGTTATAGTGAGAATCGATCCCGACAAGCCTGTAGAGATTTCTGCTACGGAAAATGTTGATTGGCATTCTATATCGTCTCATGTCTTTGTATCGGAAGGTGACGTTATCATTGAAAAGGTACCACCAACACCTGGTATTCCCGGAGAAGATGTTTTTGGAGAGCCAATACCTCCTCGCCCTGGAAAGGACGTTAATCTTCAGATATATGCTGGGGAAGGCACAGAAGTAACTCCTGATGGTTTGCGTGTTGTTGCTAAGAAAAGTGGTATTCTACGCAAAGTATATGGTAAATATGTTGTTGAAGACACATTTGTTGTCAATGGTGATGTGAATTATGAGGTTGGAAATATTACTAATGTACAGAATGTTCGTATTTATGGTGATGTGCTTCCCGGTTTCAAGGTTATAGCTAATGGTGATGTATATATTCAAGGTTCTGTTACCGATGCTACTATTGAGGCCGGTGGAAATATCGAGGTTCAAGGTCGCATCACATGTAAAACAGGTGGTTACGTTAAAGCTGGTGGTAATGTACTGGCAAAAGAGATTGTTTCAGCTAAAGTTGAGGCAAATGGCCACGTTGTTGTAGAGGATGTTCTCATGCAAAGTACGGTTCATGCTGGGGGGGCTGTTTATATACTTTCCCGTGCTAGAGGAAGAATTGTTGGTGGGGAAGTTATGGCTCGTGATGATATTGTTACACCTATTCTTGGTAATGATCGTGGCACCAATACACATGTCGGAGTTGGTATAGACCCTATTGTTAAAGAGCATTTTGAAACATTATCTTCAGAGGTTGTCGAGCTCAAGAAAAAGCTAATGGATGTTGAGAAAGATCTTACAAAAGCTCGTAATCTCGGACTTATTAAAAAGGTGGCATCTTTAGAAGAAGAGGAAGAACAACTGAGGAAACAGTATCAGCAGTTGAAAGAAGAGTATGAGTATCTTCTTGCAGAGATCAAATCATTGAGATCGGGTAAGAAAATATATATCAAAGATAGAGTGTATCCTAAGGTTCATGCTACTTTTTACGATACAACGTTTGATATCGATAGAATTTATGAAAACTGTGTTCTTACATGTGATGAAAGTAGAAATCTTAGGGTAAAACCATGGCAGGATCCACCGCCTATTGACATTGTTCCTTCTTCATCAAGTAAGGCAGGAGAAGCCTAAGCCTCTCCTGCCAGTATTTTTTCTATCTGTGTTGTTGTTATATATCCAAGAATGGCATTGAGTGTTGCCTGTCCTAAATTAAATAGGGGAATGATGACAATATAGTAACTAATAGGCATGGATATGTTGCCCCAGAAATGTGCAATCTCTATAAGATAGTAGTTCACTCCTACCATGATACCCACTCTAGTTGCTATTCCCATTATGAGGAGCCCGATTTGGAATCCTTTGTGTTTTCTGTAAGTTGGGGCAAAAAAGTTCCCTATACCGATAGGTAAAATCATTGAGAGTACGGCTATAACTTTGAAGGTTGCACCGATAGGATCATAGACCATGTATGCAAGTGCTGTATATGCCAGTGCGGTAAGAAGAGTAAATTCTGGATATAGAAGTACAGCCATGATCATAGGT
>Ga0256835_1000445_pt1 | contig 31247 bp, 47 predicted proteins | sample PIR30metaG_FD_185972 | JGI IMG/M metagenome (GOLD analysis project Ga0256835, IMG submission 185972) | Hydrothermal vent microbial communities from East Pacific Rise, Pacific Ocean - PIR-30 | ecosystem: Environmental > Aquatic > Marine > Hydrothermal vents | place: Pacific Ocean: East Pacific...
ATAACACTGAGATGGAGATAAGTCTTATAAAACCCATAGCAATGGAGAAAGGACTGAGATTTGCTATCAGAGAGGGTGGAAGAACGATAGGTGCTGGATCAGTTACAGAAATAATCGAATAAGAGGTAAAAAATGGAAAAAATAAGAATCAAATTAAAAGCTTTTGATTATAGGTTGATTGATAGATCAGCTATTGACATAGTTCAAAAAGCGAAAGATACCGGAGCGAGAGTTTCCGGTCCTATCCCTTTGCCGACAAGAAAACAAAAATTTTGTGTTCTCAGGTCTCCCCATGTTGATAAAAATTCAAGGGAGCATTTTGAGATTAGAACGCACAAAAGATTGATTGAAATAGTTGAATATAATGAAGATACGATTCAAGAACTGCAAAAACTTGACTTGCCCGCAGGGATTGAAGTAGAAGTAAAAGCATTGTGAGGTTAAAATGATAGAAGGAATTATCGGAAAAAAATTAGGTATGACTCAGATTGTTAAGGATGATGGTGAAGTTGTGCCCGTTACCATACTAAAAGCAGGACCCTGTGTTATAGTGCAGAAAAAGAGTGTTGATAATGACGGATATGAAGCTATTCAGCTCGGATTGGTTGAAGATAAAGCCATCAGGAAAATGACAAAGCCTATGAAAGGACATTTTGAGAAGAGAGGGATAAAGCAACCCGTGAAAGTATTAAGGGAGTTCCATTACAAAAATGAAAAAGAGATTGAAGAGGGAAAAGAGATTACGGTTGATATTTTCAATGATGCTAAAAAAGTTAATATAGTCGGAATATCCAAAGGTAAAGGTTTTCAGGGAGTTATGAAAAGACATGGCTTCAGCGGTCAAGGAAAATCACATGGTTCGAAGATTCATAGAGCGACAGGTTCAATAGGACAAGCCACTTATCCCGGTAAAGTTATGAGGGGGAAGGCAATGCCCGGACACATGGGAAATGAAAGAGTTATGGTTAAAAATCTTAAAATAGAAAAAATAATGAAAGAGGAAAATCTTATTTTGGTCAGAGGCGCGGTTCCGGGGCCTAAGGGTGGAACTATTCTGATTAAAAATAGTGAGTTTAAGAGAGGTTGAAGATGTTTAAAATTGAAGTAAAAAACAGAGATAATAAACAGGTTAAAGAGATTGAGCTTCCTAAAGAGGTTTTCGGATATCCTGTCAATAAGCACTTGATATGGGAAGTTGTAAAAGCTTTTCTCGCAAACAGGAGAAGCGGAACAGCAGCTACAAAATCAAGAGGAATGCTTAGAGGGGGAGGCAGGAAACCTTGGAGGCAAAAAGGGAGAGGAACTGCAAGAGCCGGAACAATAACTTCCCCTTTATGGAGACACGGAGGGACCGTTTTCGGACCTCAGCCGAGAGATTATAGTGTCCGTATTCCGAAAAAAGTAAAAAAGAATGCTTTGAAATCAGCGCTTTCCGGTAAATTCAGGGATAAGGAGATTATTTTGATTGATAATCTTAATATAGATGAACCTAAAACCAAGATAGCGCAAAAGATAATTGATACATTTGCTCTAAGTTCCGCATTGATAGTTGATTCGAGAGAAAACAGAAATTTTTATCTTGCTTCGAGAAATCTTCCCAATATTAAATTTGTGGATTACAGAGAGGTTAATGTTTATGATGTTGTTAAATATAAAAATCTTGTTTTTAGTGAGAATGGGTTGGAATCAATGATGGAGGTCTTCAAATGAGATATGATAAATACGATATAGTAAAATACCCCCTGATTACGGAAAAAAGCACCGATATGAAAGAGAATGAGGGAACGGTTGGTTTTATAGTTGACATAAGGGCGAATAAGCATCAGATAAAAAGAGCGGTTGAAGAGATTTTTAAAGTTAAAGTTGATTCAGTCAGAGTTATTGTTAAGAAAGGTAAACCCAAAAGATACGGTAGATTTACTTCCAAAGGTGCTAAAGTTAAAAAAGCTTATGTTAAGCTGAAAAAAGGTGAAAAAATGATAGAATTCTTTGAGGCGGTGTAAAAATGGGAATTAAAAATTACAGACCGGTAACACCTTCGAGAAGGTATATTACAGGATTTGATTTTGAAGAGATTACGGCAAAAAAACCTTATAAACCTTTGACCGTATCTCTTAAAAAAACAGGTGGAAGAAATAATCTCGGTAGAATCACGGTAAGGCACAGAGGCGGAGGACATAAGAGAGCTTATAGAATCATCGATTTTAAAAGAGATAAGATTGACATACCCGGAGTTATCGAAACAATTGAGTATGATCCTAATAGGTCTGCAAGGATAGCTCTTGTGAAGTATGCTGACGGTGAAAGAAGATATATCATCGCTCCGATTTCTTTGAAAGTCGGTGATAAAATAATTTCAACCGATGGCGAAGCTGAAATTTTACCGGGAAATTCAATGCTTCTTGCAAATATTCCCGTAGGAACACTTGTTCACAATATTGAGATGTATCCGGGAAGAGGCGGTCAAATTGTCAGGTCTGCCGGAACACTTGCGCGAATTCTCGGGAAAGAGGGCAAATATGCCATTATTAAAATGCCTTCAAATGAGATTAGAAAGATAAATTTGAAATGCAGAGCTACCATAGGACAGGTTGGAAATACTGATCATTCAAATATAACAATAGGTAAAGCGGGAAGAAGCAGGTGGCTCGGAAGAAGGCCTCATGTTAGAGGAACCGCCATGAACCCGGTTGATCATCCGCATGGCGGAGGAGAAGGTAAAGCCAAAGGGGGAAGACACCCTGTTAGTCCCTGGGGAACACCTACCAAAGGTTATAAAACAAGAAGAAACAAAAGAACTGATAAATTAATCATAAAGAGGAGAAAGTAAAATGGGAAGATCACTTAAAAAAGGACCCTTTGTTGATAAAAAACTCCTGGGAAAGGTTTTGGAAGCTCAAAAAGATGTTAAAAAGAAATCCGTTATTAAGACTTGGTCAAGAAGATCAACTGTTGTTCCCGAAATGGTAGGGCTTACTATAGCTGTTCACAATGGTAAAAAGTTTGTTCCTGTTTTTGTTACTGAGAATATGGTAGGTCATAAATTGGGAGAATTTTCAATAACAAGAAATTATAAAGGACATACATCAAAAAACGAAAAGGTTGCAAAGAGGAGATAACAAATGGAAAAAGAAAAAAAATATATATCGGAAGCTCATGCAAAATATATAAGAATATCCCCTTCAAAAGCAAGGCTGATTGTTGATGTGATAAGGGGAAAAGATGTTAATGAAGCTGTAACGATTCTTAAATTCTCATCGAAGAAAAAAGCGGCGGGTATTGTGGAAAAAGTTTTGAATTCAGCTGTTGCAAATGCGGAAAATAAATTCCCTAATATAGATATTGATAAATTATTCGTTGAAAAAATATTTGTGAATGAAGCGCCGAGAATGAAGAGATTTAAAGCTGGAGCAAGAGGAATGGTGAAACCTATTGTTAGAAGGTTTTCTCATATTTCAATATATCTAAGCGAAAAGTAGGAGGTTATAAAGTGGGACAGAAAACACATCCTTATGGTTTTAGGTTAGGTTTTAATAAAAGTTGGAAATCTTTGTGGTATGCAGACGGACCTGAGTATATTGACAGACTTCACGAAGATTTGAAAGTTAGAAAATTCATTAAGAAAGCTTATTATCATGCGGCTATTCAGGATATCATTATTGAAAGAATCACGAATTCGATTAATGTTAAGATTTTTGCCGCAAGACCCGGAGTTATAATAGGTAAAGGCGGTAAAGAGTTGCAGAATCTTAAAAGAGCTATTAAACAATTGATCAACAAAGATATCTCTATAGAAATCAAAGAGTATAAAAAACCGGAACTTTCAGCACAATTAACGGCGGAGCAAGTTGCTTTCAGGCTTGAAAAAAGGACAGCTTTCAGAAGAGCCATGAGAGGGGCGGTATCATCCGCCATTAAAGTCGGAGCAGAAGGGATTAAAATCATGGTATCCGGCAGACTCGGTGGTGCTGAAATAGCAAGATCGGAATGGTATCTTGTGGGTAAAGTTCCCCTGCAAACGCTTAAAGCCGATATAGATTACGGGTTTGCTGAAGCTTTTACGACTTACGGACAGATTGGGATTAAAGTATGGATATACAAGGGGATAAAAGAAAAACAGAAAAGTAAAAAGAATATATTGAGAGAGGAGGCATAAAAAATGTTGATGCCAAAGAAGGTTAAATATAGAAAAATACAAAGAGGAAGGATGAAAGGTAAAGCTCAATCCGGCAATAAGCTTAGCTTTGGTGATTTCGGACTTCAAGCCGTCGGTAGAACCTGGCTTACTGCAAGGCAGATAGAAGCGGCGAGGGTAGCGATTAACAGACATATTAAAAAAGGTGGAAAAATGTGGATTAGAGTTTTTCCTTGGAAACCCATCTCAAAAAGGCCCCCTGAAACAAGAATGGGTAAAGGAAAAGGGGATGTGTCAGAATGGGTGGATGTAATAAAACCAGGTAGAATTATTTTTGAACTTGAAGGAGTCCCTGAAGAGTTGGCTAAGGAAGCATTCAGACTTGCTTCTCATAAACTACCGTTTAAAACAAGGTTCGTAAAGAGGTGATGATATGAAGGCAAAAGATTTAAGAGAAAAAACAAGTGAAGAATTAAATAATCTTGAAAAAGAGTTAAAACAAAAATTGTTTAACCTTAATTTTCAGAAGGTTATGGGACAATTACAGAACCCTATGAAAGTCAAAGAGGTGAAAAAAGATATAGCAAGGGTTAAAACAATTTTAAATGAGCGAGGAGAATAAAAATGGCTAATAATACAAGGACGGGAATTGTTACATCTTCAAAGATGGATAAAACAATAGTTGTAACCGTTTACAGAACAGTTAAACACCCCCTGTATAAGAAGATTATTAAGAGGAAAAAAAGATATATAGCTCATGATGAAAATAATAGGTCGAAAGAGGGAGATGTTGTTGTGATTGAAGCAACGAGACCCCTCTCTAAAAGAAAAAGATGGAGACTTGTAAAAATAGTTCAGTCTGCAAAAGAATTAGGTAAAGAGGAGGTTAAAGATGATTCAAATGCAATCGATTCTCAGGGTAGCTGATAATTCCGGAGCGAAAAAAATTATGGCTATTAGGCCTATAGAGGGAGCTTCTCCTCATGTGGCGAGTATTGGTGATATAATCACCGCCACTGTTAAAGAGGCTGAACCTAATAGTAAAATTAAAAAAGGAACTGTTGTTAGAGCGGTTATAGTCAGAGCAAAGAAAGAGATTAAAAGAAGAGACGGCAGTTATATAAGATTTGATGATAATGCCGCTGTTCTGATAAACGGAGAAAAGGAGCCTATCGGAACAAGGGTATTCGGCCCCATTGCAAGAGAATTAAGAGAAAAGAGGTTCATGAAGATTGTGTCTTTGGCTATGGAGGTATTATAATGTTAAAAATCAAAAAAGATGATACTGTGATTGTTGTTTCCGGAAAAGATAAAGGTAAAACCGGAAAAGTTATTAAAGTTATCCCCGACAAAAACAGAATTCTCGTGGAAAAGATAAATTTTGTGAAAAAACATGTAAGACCCAATCCTCAAAAGGGTGTTCAGGGAGGAACACTTGAGAAGGAGGCTCCCGTTAATATCTCAAATGTTATGTATCTTTGCTCAAATTGCGGAGTTGGTGTTAGAGTTGGTTTTAAATACCTTGATGACGGCAGTAAAGTTCGATATTGTAAAAAATGTGGAACGATGATAGATTAGGAGGCGAGAAATGGCAAGATTAAAAGAAAAATATGAAAACAGTTTGAAAAACGAGCTTATGAAAAAACTTAAATTAAAAAATATTATGCAGGTTCCCAAGGTTGAAAAAATAGTTGTTAATATGGGAATCGGTGAAGCAACACAAAATATAAAAGCACTTGATGCTGCGGAAGCTGATTTGAGAATAATTACGGGACAAAAACCTGTTGTAAGAAAAGCGAAAAAATCAATATCAAGTTTCAGGTTGAGGGAAGGGATGCCTATCGGGCTGAGTGTTACCCTTAGAAGTGACAGGATGTATGAGTTTCTTGATAGATTGATAAGTGTGGTTTTCCCGAGAATCAGAGATTTCAGAGGGATTTCAGCGAAATCTTTTGACGGAAGGGGAAATTATACGATCGGATTGAAAGATCAGTTGGTTTTTCCTGAAATAGACTATAATAAGGTTGACAAAAATAGAGGTATGAATATAACAATTGTAACAACTGCCAAAACCGATGACGAAGCGAGAGAGCTTCTGAAAATGTTTGGTATGCCATTTAGAGGAATATAGGGAGGAAAATATGGCAAGAAAATCTCAATTAGCTAAAGCTAAAAAAACTCCGAAATATAAAGTTAGAGTGGTAAACCGTTGTAAAATATGCGGAAGACCGAGAGGTTATATCAGAAAATTCGGAATTTGCAGGCTCTGTATGAGGGAGATGTCCTTGAGAGGAGAACTTCCCGGAGTTATAAAAGCGAGCTGGTAAAAATTAAAAAGGAGAGAGAAAAATGCTTACAGACCCAATAGCAGATTATTTAACAAGAATAAGAAATGCTTTGTTAAGAGGATATAAAACCGTTGAAATTCCCGCGTCAGGTTTAAAGAAAGAGATTACAAGAATACTTAAAGAGGAAAACTATATCGAAGATTATGAATTTATTTCCGATGATAAACAGGGAGTAATAAAAATTACATTAAAATATGCTGATGGTAAACCTGTGATTAACGGACTTGAAAGAATTTCAAAACCGGGTTTAAGACAATACAGCACTGTTGATAAATTACCGAAAGTTCTGAATGGACTCGGAATAGCTATTATCTCCACTTCAAAAGGTGTTTTAACGGATGCTATCGCAAGAAGAGAGAATGTTGGTGGAGAATTACTTTGCTATATATGGTGATAGGGAGGAGAAAATGTCAAGAATAGGAAAATTACCGATTAATATTCCGAAAAGTGTTAAAATTAATCTCAGTGATGATAAAATAATGGTTGACGGACCAAAAGGAAAATTGGAAGTTCCGAGATTTGATAAACTTGAATACAAAATTGAAAATGATTCTCTTAGTGTGGCTCTTAAAGTTGAAGATAATAAGACAAAAGCACTATGGGGACTGTCGAGATCTCTTTTAAATAATGCTGTCGAAGGTGTAACAAAAGGATATGTGAGAGAGATGCAGATTGTTGGTGCAGGTTACAGAGCACAGCTTCAAGGTAAAAAACTTGTTATAAATATCGGATTTTCGCATCCGGTTGAAGTTGAACCTCCCGAAGGGATAACATTTGAATTAAAAGATCCTCTTAATTTTTCGGTTTCGGGAATCGATAAACAAAAAGTGGGGCAGGTTGCCGCTAACATAAGAAGAATCAGACCTCCCGAACCTTATAAATTAAAAGGGATTAGATTTAAAGATGAAAGATTGATTCAAAAAGAAAGAAAATTAGGAGCAAAATAAAATGATTAAAAACAAAGTTGAAGAGAGAAAAAGAAAAAGAAAAAAAATAAAGATGAGAATCAGAAAAAAAATTCATGGAACTGCTGAAATGCCGAGGCTTATTGTTAATAAAACTGGAAAATATATTTATGCTCAAGCGATAGATGATGATAAAGGTAAAACAATAGCTTCTTCTTCATCTCTTGAAAAAGAGATAAAAGGGGAAAGAGTTAGTGCTAAAAATGTTGAAATAGCGAAAAAGGTCGGAGAAACTATTGCGGAAAAATTGATAAAGCTTGGAGTTGAAAAAGTTGTTTTTGACAGAAACGGATTTATTTATCATGGAAAGATTAAAGCTATTGCTGATGGTGCAAGAGAAAAAGGGCTTAAATTTTAGGAGGATATGATGGAAAGAAAAGATATGAGAAAAGATACCGAGTTTATGGAGCAGGTAATACTTATTAGAAGAGTTACCAAGGTTGTTAAAGGTGGAAAAAATCTCAGATTTTCGGCTCTTGTAGCGGTTGGTAATAAAAACGGACTAGTGGGTCTTGGTAAAGGTAAGGCGAGAGAGGTTCCTCTTGCCATTAAAAAAGCGATAGAAGATGCTAAGAAGAATGTTATTAAGGTTCCTATTAAAAACGGAACTATTCCACATTATATAGAGGGAAGATATGGAGCGGGTCATGTTGTTCTGCGACCTGCATCAAAAGGAACGGGTGTTATTGCGGGAAGTTCCGTCAGGATTATTTTAGAACTTGCCGGAGTAAAGAATATTCTCACAAAAATCATCGGAAGTAAAAATGCTATTACAAGTGCAAGAGCAACCATACAGGGACTAACCAGTTTATTAACCGAAAGATCCGGAGGTAAGAAAAAATGAGCAGAACAAAAAAAGTAAAAAAAATTAAAATAACTCTTGTAAAAAGTGTTATAGGGAGAACAAAGAAACATAGAGAAGTTGTGAAAAGTCTCGGTTTGAGGAGAATCAGGCATTCTGTTATAAGAGAGGACAGGCCTGAAATCAGAGGGATGATAAATAAAATCCCGTATTTATTAAAAGTAGAAGAAACGGAGGAATAATATGATTATTACCGATATAAGACCAAATAAAAAAGCTTTGAAAAACAGAAAGAGAGTCGGAAGAGGTCCCGGTTCCGGTTGGGGTAAAACAGCAGGAAGAGGTGCGAACGGGCAAAAATCAAGGTCCGGTTATTCGAGAAGATTCGGTTTTGAGGGGGGGCAGATGCCTCTTATCAGAAGAATCCCAAAAAGAGGGTTTACAAATTACCCTTTTAAGAAAGAGTATCAGATTGTAAATTTAAGTGATTTTGTTAAAGTTGAAGCTGATGAAATTACACTTGAAGCAATGAAAAAAGCGGGATTAATAAAAAAAGAGAATGCTCTTGTTAAGGTTCTTTCAAACGGTGAACTTGAAAAGGCTGTTACTGTTTATGCACATAAATTTTCCGAACAAGCAAAAAAGAAAATTGAAACAAAAGGTGGAAAAGCTATTATTGTCTCATTAAAAAAAAATAATAAAGAATAAGGAGTGGAAAGTTGATAAAAAGTATTAAAAATATGTTTTCGATTCCCGATCTGAGAAAAAGGATTATTTTTACACTTTTACTTTTGGCTGTATATAGATTAGGTGCACAGGTTCCCACACCGGGTATTAATTCAACAGCACTTGCCGAGTTTTTTAATCAGGCAAAAAGCGGATTTCTCGGGTTTGTTGATATGTTCTCCGGAAGAGCTTTAAGTAGAATGAGTGTGTTTGCTCTCGGTATTATGCCTTATATATCGGCTGCAATTATTCTTGAGCTTCTTGTTGTGGTTTGGCCCTATCTTGAAAAATTGAAAAAAGAGGGGGAATTGGGACAAAAGAAGATAACCCAGATGACAAGATACGGAACAGTTGTAATATGTCTGATTCAGGGATTCGGAATCGCTGTAGGGCTCGAAAGAATGACTTCTCCTACGGGAAGCCCTGTTGTTTTGAGTCCTGGTTGGGGTTTCAGACTCTTAACTGTTTTAACTCTAACGGCAGGTGCGATTTTTGTCATGTGGCTCGGAGAGCAAATAACCGAGAGAGGGATAGGAAACGGTATTTCTCTTATTATTTTTGCTGGTATTGTCATCGGACTTCCCGCCGGTATCAGAAGTATTGTTATGAAATTCAGAAGTGGTGAGATGTCACCGTTGACTATTATTTTTCTTCTTGTGTTTATGTTGGCTGTTACAGCTTTTATTGTATTTGTTGAGAAAGGACAGAGGAGAATCCCCGTATCTTACGGAAAAAAAGTTCAGGGTAGAAAAATTTACGGTGGTCAATCCACTCATCTTCCTCTTAAAGTAAATACAGGTGGAGTTATTCCCATCATTTTCGCATCTTCAGTTATTACTTTTCCCGCTACTATAGCAGGGTTCATTCATCATCCGATTGCTCAGTCAATTGCAAGGCAACTTGGTTGGGGTATGCCTCTTTATAATCTTCTTTACATAAGTGCGATAATATTTTTCACATATTTTTATATATCAATCATATATAATCCGCAAGATGTTTCAGATAATCTGAGAAAATATTCCGGATATATTCCCGGAATAAGACCGGGAAAAAACACGGCCGATTACATAGATAGTGTTTTATCAAGATTAACTTTTATAGGAGCTATGTATCTCGCATTGGTAGCGATAGTTCCCGAATTTATGATGAATGGTTTCAGGGTTGATGCTATTCCTTTTATCGGAGATTTTCTTGATGCTAATTTACCTCATTGGGTTACAAACGGTATGGGTGTAACATTCTATTTCGGAGGAACATCCTTGCTTATTGTTGTCGGTGTTGCCATGGATACACTTAATCAAATCGAGTCTCAACTTGTTATGAGAAATTATGAGAGTTTTTCAAGCAGAATAAAATTGAGAGGTAGAAAAGGATGAGGATAATTCTCTTAGGTGCCCCGGGGGCAGGAAAAGGAACCCAGGGAGATCTTATTTCCGAAAAATATAATATTCCGAAAATATCCACAGGGGATATTCTAAGAGAAGCTGTTAGAAAAGGGACTCCGCTCGGGAAGAAAGCAAAAGAGGTCATGGAGCAAGGTAAGCTTGTCAGTGATGATATTATACTCGGTATTATTAAAGATAGGATTGAAGAGATAGATTGTAAAAAAGGGTATATACTTGACGGTTTTCCGAGGACAATTGAGCAGGCGGAATCATTCGAGAATATGGTTAAGGATGATAATGAGATAGTCCTGTATATAAATATAAAAAAAGATGAATTAATAAGAAGATTATCTTCGAGAAGAATTTGCCCGAAATGCGGAGCGATTTACAGTTTAATTGTCGAACCTCCGAAAAAAGATGGGATATGTGATAATTGCGGAGCGACACTTATTCAAAGAGATGATGATAAGCCTGAAACCATAGAAAAAAGATATAAGATTTATCTTAAAAGCACCGAACCTCTCATTAACTTTTATAAAAAAAGAGGAAACTTGGTTGAGATTGAAGGAAACACCGAAATTGAAAAGATTTTTTCAAAAATTTGTGATATAATAGAGCGGCAAAATGATAATATTAAAAAATAGAGAAGAAAAATTAAAAATGAAGGAAAGCAATAGAATAGTAGCCCTTGTCTTAAAAGAGATTGAGAAAAAAATAAAACCAGGGGTGAAAACCATTGATTTGGATAAATTTGCCGAAGAATTAATAAGAAAAGAGGGAGCTGTTCCGGGTTTTAAGGGTTATCTCGGGTACCCTGCAACTCTTTGCATATCCATAGATGAGGAGATTGTTCACGGAATCCCGTCCGAAAGAAAATTGAAAGAGGGTGAGATAGTATCAATAGATGTTGGGACCATAAAGGACGGGTTTTACGGAGATGGTGCTCGGACTTATGCGGTCGGTGAAATTGATGAATCGGGTAAAAAACTTATGGAGACGACTGAAAAATCTTTATATATAGGTATTGAAAAAGCAATCCCGGGGAACAGACTTTCCGATATTTCAAATGCTATTCAAACCCATATTGAGAGTGAAGGTTTTTCAGTTGTTAGAGATTTTGTAGGTCATGGCATCGGGAGAAATTTGCATGAAGACCCTCAAATACCTAATTACGGAGATCCGGGTATGGGTCCTGTTATTAGAGAGGGGATGACATTTGCGATTGAACCAATGGTTTGTGAAGGAAAAAGCTGGAAAACAAAAATTTTACCTGACGGTTGGACAGCTGTTTGTGAGGATGGTTCGAGAGCCGCACATTTCGAGCATACTATTTTTATTAATGCTGAAGGTCCTGAAATTTTAACGGTGGCATAATGGGAAAAGAAGACCATATCGAGATTAAAGGGACTGTGCTTGAAACATTGCCTAACGGCAAATTCAAGATTGAGATGGAAGGCAATCCCGAACATATTATAATGGCACATATATCCGGAAAGATGAGAAAATACAGAATCAGGATTCTCCCCGGAGATAAAGTGCTTGTTGAAGTTTCACCTTATGATCTTACTAAAGGTAGAATAGTTTATAGATATTAGGAGGTTATTATGAAAGTCAGAGCATCAGTAAAAAAGATGTGTGATAAATGTAAGATAATTAAAAGACATGGTGTTGTCAGAGTTATCTGTGAAAACCCTAAACATAAGCAGAGACAAGGATAAGGAGGTGTGAGTTGGCAAGAATAGCAGGAGTGGAAATACCTGAGAACAAAAGAGTTTTAATTAGTTTAACTTATATTTTCGGAATAGGCAGATCAACATCTGAAAAGATACTAGAAAAAGCTAAAATCGACAAGAACAAAAAAGTTAAGGAATTATCACCCGAAGAGATTAATAAAATCAGAGGGATTATCGAAAAAGAGCAGAAAGTCGAGGGAGACTTGAGAAAAGAGGTTCAGATGAATATTAAAAGATTGATTGAGATAGGTTCCTACAGAGGAAGAAGGCATGTTATGAAACTACCTGTGAGAGGTCAAAAGACCAAAACAAATGCTCGAACAAGAAAAGGACCCAAAGGTTCTTTAATAAAGAAGAAAAAATAAGGAGGAGATAAATGCCACCGAGAAGAAGAGGAAAAAAGAAAAAGATAACAAAAGTGGTAACAAGTGGTGTTGCGAATATTTATTCCACATTTAACAATACAATAGTTACAATAACTGATACCGAAGGAAATGTTCTCGCATGGGCTTCGGGTGGAACCGCAGGCTTTAAAGGGGCGAGAAAAGGAACTCCTTTTGCAGCCCAGATAGCTGCGCAGAGTGCGGTTGAAAAAGCAAAAGAATATAAAATGCAAACTGTTGATGTTAATGTAAAAGGTCCCGGCCCCGGAAGAGAAGCGGCATTAAGGACTATTAATTCAGCGGGTTTAAGAGTTAAATCAATCAGAGATATAACTCCGATACCGCATAATGGTTGTAGAGCAAGAAAAAGAAGAAGAGTATAGGAGGAACTTATGTCAAGATATACGGAAGCTAAATGTCGTCTGTGCAGGAGAGAGATGACTAAACTCTATTTAAAAGGAGCTAAATGCTATACTGATAAATGTCCCCTTGAGAAAAGAAAATTTCCTCCGGGAAAACCTGGAAGAGGAAGACAAAAAGCGCTTATCGGGTATAATCTTCAGTTAAGGGAAAAACAAAAAGTAAAAAGACATTATGGTATGACCGAGAAACAATTTTTTCTGTTCTTTCAGAGAGCGAACAGGATGGGTGGAGTAACCGGTGAAAATCTTATTCAACTTCTTGAAAGAAGATTGGATAATGTTGTTTTTAAATCAGGTTTTGCCACATCAAGAAATCAGGCAAGACAGCTTATAAGACATGGTTTTGTTCAGGTGAACGGAAGAAAAGTTAATATCCCTTCATTCTTGGTAAAAAAAGAGGATATTGTTGAATATAGAGAGGGGAAAAAAGAGAAAATAACGGATTTGGCCGAAGAGGGTAAAAATCTTGTAAATTCTTCGGTTAAAACACTTCCTACATGGTTTAGCGTTGACCATGATGAGATGAAAGTTAAGATAGTGGAATTGCCGGGTATCAAAGATATAAGCATTCCTGTTGAAGAGCATTTAATTGTTGAGCTTTACTCCAAATAAGGGAGGTATATATATATGAAAGATTTAAAAAAACATTTTCAAAAACCGAGAACAGTGGAGGTGGACGAAGGAACTATTACCGAAAATTATGGTAGGTTTGAGGCACAACCTCTCGAAAAAGGGTTTGCAACCACTCTTGGTAATGCGATGAGAAGGGTTTTATTATCTTCGATAGAAGGGGCTGCTATAACCTCTGTTAAAATTGACGGAGTTGTTCATGAATTTTCGACAATTCAGGGTGTGTGGGAAGATGTTTTAAATATTATTTTAAACTTAAAAGCTATCCCTATAAAGATGGATGTGGAAGGTCCCGTAATAATGACATTGAAAAAAGTCGGAGAGGGTGAAGTTAAATCAGGTGATATTAAAGTTCCCGAGGGGATAGAGATTATTGATAAGGATATACACATAGCAACTCTTGATAAAGACGGAAGACTTGTTATGGAGATGAAAGTTGATAAAAATTTCGGATATGTTCCTGCGGAATATAATTATGATGATGATCAATTTATTCCCATAGATTCTGTTCATTCACCGATTAAACAGGTTAAATATTCCGTGGAAAATGCAAGGGTGGGTTTCAGAACCGATTATGAAAAACTCATACTTGAAGTATGGACAAACGGAACTGTCCGACCAACCGATGCCATTGATAAAGCGGCAAAGATTTTAAGAGAACATTTTGCCATATTTATGAACTCCGAGGATGAACTCGGTATGTTCGGAAAAGCCGATGAAAAAGAGGCGTTATGGGATAAATTGGAAATATTGACTTCTACAATTGCTGATCTTTCATTATCCGCGAGAGCAACTAATTCTCTTGAAAGAGCCGGGGTTAAACATGTTTATCAATTGGTTCAAAAAACCGAGGATGAATTAATGGCGACAGAGAAACTCGGTAAAAAATCCGTTGATGAAATTATAAATAAAATAAATGAGTTAGGGTTTACACCTGGCATCAAACTTCATAATGATTTGCTTAAAAAAATCGAAACAAAAATTAATACGAAATAAGGAGTAATCCGATGAGACATTTGGTAGCACATAGGAAATTGGGTAGAAATCAAGGGCATAGAAAAGCCCTTTTAAGAAACCTTGTTATATCTTTGATAGAAAGGGAGAGGATTACCACAACTCTTCAAAAAGCAAAAGAAGCTCGATCAATGGCTGAAAAAATGGTTACATTGGGGAAAAAAGGAACTCTACATCATAGAAGACTTGCATATAGATTTTTAACGAAGAAAAATCCATTAAAAAAACTATTTGATGAGATAGCCCCGAGATTTTCCGAAAGAGACGGAGGATATACCAGAATAATCAGACTCAGCACAAGAAAAGGTGACGGAGCTGAAATGGCTATTCTTGAATTTGTGGATTATGAATTCAAGAAAAAAGCCAAAAAAAAGAAAAGTTAAAATTATAGAGAAAAGAGATAATTTAAGAAAAAACAGAAAATTTAATCTTGTATTTCTCTTTATATTAATATTTATAATAACCAATATATTATCCTCTTTGGAATTCAGAGAAGGAAAATACAATAAATTATCGATAAAATCAGGTTCATCAGTTTTTTCAAGGATAACCGTTGATTTTTCAAATAAAATAAAATCATTCGGGATAGAAAGTCTTTTTTATAAACAAAAATTCAGAGGTGTTCCCGTTTTCGGCGGAAAAATAGTTGAACATAGGTCGGAATCGGGTAAAATAAGTTATAGTTTTAATCTGTATGATAATATTATTCCGAAAAATAAAATCATATTAACCAAACCAAAAATAATAAAAGATATAGAAGAAAAATTCAATGGATTCTTTATCAGAAAAATCAATCTTTTTATCCTACCTTTGAAAAACGGGGATTTTTACTCCTATGTAGCGGATATAGTAAACGGGAACAAAAGATATCTTTTGTTTATTGACAGTGAAACAGGTAAAATAATAGATAAGATAGACAATATCCAGTTTGATGAGATTCCGAGAATAGGAAAAGGGATAGGAGCTCTCGGAGATATTAAAAAATTCTCATCAATTTTATCAAATGGAGCATTTTGGCCGAGAGACAGAATGAGACCGGCACTAATCGAGACTTATGATGTTAAATGGGGGAAAAATTTGGAAAAAGCATATTTCCCATCCGATGATGATAATGTATGGGAAAACAGACCTCTTGTGGATGCTCACGCATATTCTGGTTTTGTTTATGATATCTATTATAAAGTTTTTTCAAGAAAGGGGATTGATAATAAAAATATGAAGATTAAGAATTTCGTAAACTACGGGAACGGATATAATAATGCTTTTTGGAACGGTGATTCAATAGTTTACGGGAGCGGAGACGAGAGTGTTTATTACCCTTTTTCAACAGCGCTTGATATAGTTGCCCATGAATATACTCACGGAGTGATCGAATGGACGAGCGGGCTTATATATCAGAATGAATCGGGAGCGTTGAATGAAGCATTCGCGGATATTATGGGGGTATATACTGAGTTTTATTATCAAAAAAAGGGGATAGGATATTTAAGAGCTGATTGGTGGATAGGGGAAGACTTATTCAGAAATTTTGGTTCAATATTAAGGAGTATAAGAGCTCCCTACGGAGAGAGCGGTTATCCTTCTCATTATAATATGAGATACAAGGGTAGAAATAATGATGCTAAAGTTCATTATAATTCCACTATTGTAAGTTATGTTTTTTATCTTTTATCAGAAGGCGGAATTAATGAATATTCTCTATTATATATATCCGGAATCGGTCTGGATAAAGCCATTAAAATATTTTATAATGCATTTACGGGTTATCTTCCGGAAACAGCAAACTTTCATAAAGCGAGGTTGGAAACCATCAGAGCAGCTCAAGATCTTTACGGAGTAAATTCCAATGAGGTTCAACAATTAAAAAGGGCTTGGGATTCCGTAGGGGTTGAATAAATATTTATTTGATGATTTCTTGTCTTAATTAACATAAATTTTAAAGCCTCCGAGAATCAAAGCCGAAAAGAAGCCCAAAGCCCAAAGCCTCCGTGGCAGCTCTTTGGGCTTAGAGCTAATAAAGCATAAAGCTCTTGCAAAGAAAAGCCAAAGCCATTAAGCTTTTGTAGTTGGCTTTGAAAATAGCTCCGATGCTTTGATGCTTTGTTTTATTCATCATTGTTTGTTTGAAGATTTTATGCTCTCGCCTTAAAGTTTTTTATCTCTTTTCATTATTTTATTTGAATTATCGGCTAAATAAATCCTCTTGAACAAAACAGGAAATTAGAATATAATTTGATATTAAATATGAGGTAGGGAATTGATAATAACAATAGCTAACCAAAAAGGTGGAGTTGGAAAAACAACCACCGCAATTAATCTTTCCGCTGGTCTTGCATACAAAGGCAAGAAAGTTTTACTTATTGATCTTGACCCTCAGGCAAACAGCACAATAACTTTTGTTGACCCCCATTCGCTTACTGTTTCCATTTTTGATGTTTTGACCGATAAAGCCGGATTTGAAGAGGCGATAGTTAATACGGAGATAGAAAATCTTGATCTCGCCCCTTCAACAATCTCTCTTGCAAAACTCGAAAGGGAACTTCTCGGTGATATAGACAGCCATTTTAAATTAAAGGATAAACTATCGGAATTAAGCGGAGAATACGATTATATAATAATAGATACACCTCCCACTCTCGGGATAATCACCCTTAATGCTTTTGTTGCGGCTACCCATGTTCTTGTCCCTATCCAATCCTCATATTTTGCACTTGAAGGGACGGATGACCTTCTTGAAACAATTGAGAAAGTAAAATATAGAAGTAATCCCTCCTTAACTCTTCTCGGAGTTGTAATAACTCTGCATGACAGAAGAACAGCTCTCGGAAAAGATATTGTGGAGCAGATAAAAAAAGTATTTAAAGATAAAGTTTTCAAAACAATAATCCTGAAAAATGTCAGACTTGAAGAAAGTCCCGCATACAGGGAATCAATATATACATTCGCCCCCTCTTCAAAAGGAGCGAAAGATTATCTGAGTTTAACGGAGGAGATTCTATCCCGTGGCTAAAAAAAGAGGTTTACCCCAATCGGTTAAAATGAGGCATGATGATCATTTTGTAGATGAGATTTCATCCGCCTCCAATCCTGTTTCTGTTAGAATGATTAAGATAGAGAGGATAATGCTGAATCCTCATCAACCGCGAAAAACAATGGGAAATATTGATGAGCTTGCCGCATCAGTCAAAGAAAAAGGGATTTTGGTTCCCATAATAGTCAGAAAAAAAGATACGAAATTTGAGGTTGTTGCGGGAGAAAGAAGAGTCAGGGCGGCTAAACAGGCGGGTTTGCAAGAAGTTCCCGCCATAGAGATGGATATAGAAGATGATGAAGCTCTGGAACTTGCCATTGTTGAAAATGTTCAGAGAAAAGAGCTTACCCCCTTTGAAGAAGCTTTTGCATACAAAACACTGAATCAAATTTTCGGATTTACCCATGAAGAGATTGCAACAAGAATAGGTAAATCGAGAAGCACTATATCCGAGATAATAAAAATCGCATATCTTCCCGAAAGAATTATAAACATATGTCAGAGTAAAGGGATTTTTTCAAAGAGTTTCCTTTTGGAATTATCAAAATTAAACTCTGAAAATGATATGCTTGATGTATTGGAAGCATACACAAAAGAATCAATTACAAGGGATGATTTAAGGGAAAAAAGAAAAGGGGGGGGAGATAAACCCAAGAGATTTGTTTTTAATTTTTCCTCGCCCGATAAAAAATATAAGATAAAAATTCAATTAAAAGAGGAAAATCCCTCTAAGGATGATTTGATAGAGATTTTAACAAATCTTATTAACTCTCTTAAATCGGGGGAGATTGATGGAGTATAGGATTATATATTAGACTATCCTAAAATCCATTAATTGCTTAATGTTTGATAAGTATCTGTTTCGGTTGTTTTTCATATCATTGTTTTGAAGATGTGAAAACATGTTTTACAAGATTTTTCCTATTTTATCAGGTATAATATCGGATTAATATGATTTAGTAAGGAGGTGACAAATGATAGATTTTTATATTGAGTTTGTTAAAAATAATATTATTTTATCATCATTTATTCAATTTGCGATACTCGGATTGCTCGGAGAGTATGCCGGTATCTATGTATCTAAGAAAAGAATTTCAAAAGCATTTACTCTTCCGCAAGCTCTGTTAAAATCTCTGGGGTGGGGGTTTTTGGGGATTTTGATTAAATATGCTTTTACCGGTTTTGTTGCATTTACGAACGGATTAATTGCTCATCACTTGTTACCCTCCTCTTTTGCATGTGTATGGATATTTTCATTTTTTACATCATTTTTTATGAATACGCTTTTCGGTCCTCAACTTATGTTTTTGCACAGATTTATAGATAATCTGATTGTTAAAAGAAAGGGTTTTAAAGGGATAGAGGGTGCGCTTAAAACACTTATTTGGTTTTGGATTCCGGCTCATACGATAACTTTCACGCTTCCGGTTGAATTCAGAATAGGGCTTGCCGCTCTTTGGTCGGTTGTTCTCGGGGTAATTTTGGGATTTTTCAAACAAAAAAGCGGTGAATAATTTTTTATTTGATAGATGTGATTAAATTTGGTTTAATTATATATATAAATAATTTTCTATGGAGGAAGAGATGGAATGGATAGTAAAGCAAAAAAATGATTTAAAACCATTATATGAGGAGGAGGGTAAAATAGGTTTCGGTAAATATTATACCGATTATATGCTTAAGATGTTGTATTCAAAAAATAAAGGTTGGTATGATGCGGAGATAACAGAATTTAAAGATATCTCCATATCTCCAGCGGCTCTTGTTCTTCATTACGGACAAGAGATATTTGAAGGGATGAAGGGGTTTTTAGGCAACGATGGTAAGATTCGCTTGTTCAGACCTATGGAAAATATGAATAGATTGAATAGGAGTGCAAGTAGATTAATGATGCCTGAGATTGACGGGGAATTTGTATTGGAAGGTCTGAAAAAATTGCTTTTACTTGATAAAAGATGGTTCCCTAAAAACAAAGGTAATGCTGTTTATATAAGACCTACCATGATAGCGGTAGAACCTACGGTTTATCTGAAACCTTCCGATGAATATCTGTTTTATATTATTTTATCCCCTGCGGCTGGTATATATGGTTTGAAGGAGTTAAAACTTTATGCGGAAACAGAGTTTGTCAGAGCCGCAATAGGGGGAACAGCAGATATTAAAACCGGTGGGAATTATGCGTCAGCCTTTTATCCGGGAAAATTAAGAGAAAAATTTGATGCTCTTTTATGGCTTGATTCACAGGAAAGAAAATATGTCCAGGAAGTTGGAACTATGAATATTTTCTTTGTTGAGAAGGGGAAACGATTAATAACTCCGAAACTTGACGGAGGTATTCTTCCCGGAATCACAAGAGATTCAATCATAAAGATTGCTCAACATGATGGTTATGAAGTTGAAGAGAGAAAGATAACTATTGATGAGGTGGTAGATAATATTTCAAAAGGGATTTTCACCGAGGCTTTTGGAACAGGAACAGCTGCTATTGTTTCACCTGTCCGTGAAATTTTTTATAAAGATAATTCTTACGCTTTTTCTTTTGAAACGGATTTAAGGAATTATTTTTATAATAAACTATTGAATATTCAGTATGGGATTGATGAGGATTTATTCAATTGGGTAGAGGTAATTGAATAATAAAACAACCAAAATGAGAGTTGATTTCTGACAGTTTATGTTAATCAAGGTGATACATTGAAGATTAGCGTGGATTCACAAAAATCAGGTATTTACAATTTTCCTTTTTTAATTTATCATTCCATATGAAACTAAAAATAAAAGGTCAAAAAATTCTCGGCGGAGAGGTTGAGATTTCGGGAGCCAAAAATTCCGCTTTGCCTGTTATGGCCGCCTCTCTTTTAACCGAAGAATTGTATCTTAAAAATATTCCGTTTGTTCAGGATATATTTTCCATGAAAAAACTTATTGAAGGTCTCGGTGGTCATATAGAGATTAATAAAAATAATGAACTTTTTATTAACACCGCTTCCATTGCATCACTTGAAGCGCCTTATGATTATGTAAAACAGATGAGAGCCTCGATACTTGTTCTCGGACCTTTGATAGCAAAATACGGTGAAGTTAGGGTCGCTTATCCGGGCGGATGCAAAATCGGTGCAAGACCTGTTGATCTTCACCTTGAAAATTTGAAAAAGATGGGTGCAGAGATAAAGGTTGAACACGGGACAATTGTTGCCAAAGCCTCTCGGCTTTCCGCAGCAAATATAAGCTTTGAGAAAGTAAGTGTTACGGGAACGGAAAATATTATGATGGCTGCTGTTCTTGCAAAGGGGACAACGGTGATTGAAAATGCTGCAAAAGAGCCTGAAGTTGTTGATTTGGCGAATCTTTTGAAAAAGATGGGGGCTAAGATAAAGGGAGATGGCTCGGATACCATTGAGATAATAGGGGTTGATACATTGCATCCCGTGGAATACGGAATAATTCCCGACAGGATAGAAGCGGGGACATATCTTATAATAGGGGGATTAATATCATCTGGACTTACCATTAAAAACATAAGGATAGATCATATAAAAAACATTATATCCAAACTGGAAGAGGCGGGAATTTGTTTGAAAATAAAAAAAGATTTTATAAAAGTAAAAAAAATAAAAAAACTTAACCCCATTGATATAGAGACTCAGCCTTTTCCGGGGTTTCCAACCGATATGCAGGCGCAGTTTATGGTCATGCTGACGCAAGCGGAAGGTAGGTCTATTGTCAGAGATACTATTTTCCCGGGTAGGTTTCACCATGTTGACGAACTTTTAAGATTAGGTGCCAATATTAAGAAAATCGGTAATGGGGAAGTTAGTATAGTGGGAAAAACAGAACTTTCAGGTGCCGAAGTTATTGCAACCGATTTAAGGGCTTCCGCTTCTCTTGTGATAGCGGGTTTAATTGCATCGGGAGAAACAATAATAAATGATATATTTCATCTTGAAAGGGGTTATGAAAGATTTGTGGAAAAACTGCAGAACATTGGCAGTAAAATAGATTATTTGGAATAGGAGGGATTATGGATTGTATCTTTTGTAAAATTATCAAAAAGGAGATTCCTTCGAAAATTGTCTATGAAGATGAGAATATAATAGGATTTGAGGATATTAATCCGCAAGCTCCGATTCATATCCTGATTATACCGAAAGAGCATATCCCCATGATAAATGATCTTCGGGATAATCATTCTAAATTGATAGGTGATATGATAATTGTGGCTAAAAAACTTGCAAAAGAGAAAGGGATATCGGGGACAGGCTATAGATTGGTATTTAATAACGGAGAAAATGCGGGTCAAGAGGTCTTTCATATCCATCTTCATCTTCTCGGGGGTAGAAAGTTCGGATGGCCTCCGGGGTAAAGTAAAACAAGTTTTCCGGAATAATTTCTGAAAAACGAATGATTATTATCCTAAAACGGGTATTAGTATATGAGCTTGAATGATGATGAAAAAAATCTGCTTATCTCTTTTATCAACGGGGATAATGATTCATACTATAAGATATATAATATTTTCAAAGACAGGGTTTTTTCATTGATTTACGGCATTGTTAGAAACAGAGAGAAAACCGAGGATCTCTTTCAAGATGTTTTTTTAAAGCTTTATAAAAACAGGGGGAAACTTGACCATGAAAGACCTCTGTGGCCGTATCTCAGAAAAATAGCTGTAAATACAACATATTCCTCTTTCAGAAAATGGAAAAAGGAGTTGTCCATTGATGATATTCCCGAGTTTTCCAATAATACGAATATTGAAAAAGAATACGGGATGAAAGATTTGATGAATAAAATCCTTGAGCAACTCCCCATAAATCAGAGGCTTGTTATCGTTTTACAAAAGTTTGAAGGTTATAAACTTGAGGAGATCTCACGAGAATTGGGGATATCAATAAAAGCTGTTGAATCTTTATTAAGCAGAGCAACAAAAAATATCGTTAAAATTTATAATTTAATAGAAAGGAAAAATCATGAAAAACGAGTATAATATATATGGAGCAATAAAATGAGATGTAAAACAGTTAAAAAACTTTTTTTTAATTATATTGAGGATAGTTTGACAAACCCTGAGAAAACAGAGTTTGAGAATCATCTGAACATGTGTGATGAATGTAGAAGGGAATTAGAGATAGTCAAATCCTTTTATGAAAGTATTGAGGTTGAAAATGTAAAGGCTCCCGATGAGATGGTTTTAAGACTAAGAGATAAGATTGAAAAAACGGAAACAACTGTTTTTGATAAAATTACGGCAAAAATACTTTACCCTGCCACAGTAATTTTCGGATTGACTCTTGGTATTATTATCGCAAATCTTCTATATACCCCGAGCACTTATGATGAGACAATAACCCTTTTAAGTAATAATACCATTATAGTTGAGCCTATAATTGATTTGGATGGTGAGATGAATGAATAATAATAAGATAATAGTTGTTTTATTGATGTTTTCTCTCGCACTTAACATAGGGATAATAGCTTATCTTGTTTATGAGCATAATTCGCATAATCTTATCAACAGATATATTCCGGATAGAATATCACATGGCCGAATGAAGAGTATGAGAGACAGGATGTTTAGAAAAAGAAAAAAGATGACCGGAAAATACGGGAAAATCAGATTTACGAAAGATGAGCGAAAAAAAATAAGAGATTTTTTTATAAGGCTTCATAAAGATATGAGGGGTAAAATCAGAGAACAGAAAAGATTGAAAAAGGAGTTATATAACTCTTTTCAAAACGGAGATATTGAGAAAGCTAAGGATATTTTAACCGTTATTCACAAAAACCAAAAAGAGATAGATATCAGGTTTCTTTCGGAAGCCTTGGATTTGGTAAAAGAGTTTCCCCCTGAAAAGAGAAAGCCGGTGTTAATAATGATTTTCAGGATAATCGGAAGAAAAAGATAGTTTTCTTATTATAAAAATAGGTCGGGTAATTTTATCATATTATGTTAATTTGATAATTCTCAATTTCTTTACTTAATTTTTAAAGTTTGATAATATAATTCGTTTTTCAGGTTCAAGGGAAGAGAGGTAAAAGCCTCCGCTGCCCCCGCAGCCGTGAATAGGGACCGATATCTTTATGCCACTGTCTTTATGATGGGAAGGTTGATGTCGGAATGAACTATGAGCCGGAAGACCTACCTGAAAAACCGACTGTTTCCTTTCGGAGGGAAAGGAAAAGTTTGAATTTACTATCCCTCCATAGAAATTTTAGGAGGTTTTTTATGTTTAAAAAATTCTTTATTTTTTTATCAGCTTGTTTAATTATCACACATCTCTCTTTTTCCGAAACAAACAAAAAAAAGAAAAAAGAGGATGAAACTATTGTTCGAGAGACAATTGTTGTAACAGCAACATCTCTTAAAGAGGATTCCAAATCCGTGATAGGTCAATTTTCAATTATTGATTCGGAACAAATTAAAAACTGGAAATTCGTTAATCTTTCCGAGGCTCTTTCTTTTGCGAATGATACTCTCAGCTTTACCACGGGAAGTTACGGGCAAATGAGCTCTTCATTTGTCAGGGGTGCTTCCTCAAAGCAAACCGTATTTATGATTAACGGAATAAAAATCAATGATCCAGCCTCTCTCTCTCTTGATGTTTCCCCGATTGCCGCAAACATTTTTAATCAGATAGAGATTATTGACGGGCCTCAAAGTCCTCTCTATGGTTCAGAGGCTATGGGCGGTGCGGTAAATCTTATCTCAAAATCAAAGGATGGTTTCTCTTTTTCTGCGATGGGCGGTGAAAATTCAACCTATAACGGAAATTTTAACATCGGAAAAACTTATAATAATATCAGTTTTTCATTAAATTACAATTATTTTTCATCGAATGGTATTTATGAAAACAATGATTTTAAAAACTCAAATCTATTATCTTCCCTATCTTTTAAATTAGGTAGAACAAAGATTGCTCCGTTTTTTTATATTGTTGATTCAAAGATAGGTATCCCTTTTAATTATGGATATCCCTCTTTACAAAGAAGAGCACAGACAAAAATACAGGTAATAGGATTGCCTTTTGATTTTAAATTCACCGATAATTTGAATTTTAAATTTAATCTCGGGTATTATAAAAGAGATTATGAATTAAAAGATCCCGGAGCTTATTGGGGTAAATATTATAATTCCATAAGCAAAAATTATCAGTTAAACGGTAGATTCATTTACAAAGGGATAAATCAAAAATCCCCCACTTTGCTTGGTTTTGAGATATTAAATTCCAAAATTTGGGAAAAAACTGATGCCGGGAAATCTTTTGATAATAGAAAATATGATTCAAACTCGGTTTATTTGCAACAGATATTTAATTATCAGGGATTAAAAATTGTAGGGGGATTAAGATATGATAAATACAGGGATTTTAAATCAAATATATCTCCCAAAATATCCGCACTTTATAATCTAACGGGTAATGGTTATTATGCCGGATTATACGGTATCTATTCCGGAGGTTTCAGGGCACCTAAACCAGTTGAATATGCTTCCGTATGGGGTAACCCGAATCTGAAACCGGAAAAATCCGAAAATATTGAATTCGGAGTAAATTTCGGATATGAAAACCTCTTGATTAAAACAGGCTATTTTAATACCAAATATACGGATTTGATTGTTTATAATTTTGCAACTTACAAATTGGAAAACTCTGAAAATGATACTATAAAGGGATTTAATATTAAAACGATGTATAATTTCGGGAAAAATAATCTATCCTTATCTTACATGAAAATTTCCGCAATAAATGATATAACGGGAGAAAAACTTTTAAGAAGACCCGATTATATTTTGAAAGCCATGGTTCATGCGGAATATAAGAAAGCATATCTGAATTTTTTCGGCAGGTTTATCGGCAAGAGAAAAGATTATAATGAAAAAACATTCGGAACTGTTAATGCTGATGCTTTTACAGTTTTTTCATTAACGGCGGGATACAATGTAAATAAAAATATCTCTCTCTTTGTCAAAGTTCATAATGTTTTTAATAATGAATATTATGAAATTTTCGGTTATAAATCCTTACCGAGACAATTCTATATTGGCTTGGATTATAGTCTTTAAATAAAAAAGGGCAGGTTGTAAAACCTGCCCTTTTTCCCGTTTCCCTCAAAATTTTTAAAACATCCATCCGAGAACAAAAGATAATGATACTCCCGATAGATCAAGAGGCTCGAAGCCCTCGAATTCACTTGATAATCTGCTTTTAAGATATTGATATTTACCTTCAATCCCGACCATCAAACCTCTTGTCGGACGGAAAACCAACCCTACAAAACCGCTTCCGCCGAGAGAAGTTGTTTTAGATACAAAATCCCCTTCATACGAATAACCACCGTCAAAATCTATAAAATCACCCCACTGTTCATAAGTAACGGTGTAAAATCCCAATCCTACACCTACATAAGGAAATACCATATGTCTTTTTTGAACAGGATAGATTTTCATTGTTAATTCAAAAGGGTGAATTTTATAACCTACGGCTTGTCCTATTGATGTCCCGTCATCATAGGTGAAATCTCTATACTCCGAGTCAACTTCGGTTTTTTGCATGGAGCCGAATTGAAATCCGACACTTAGTATGGGTGAAACCGAAGTTTCCCACTCAAAAAAGAATTGACTTGTCTGAAAATCAGCTTTTTGTAAAATAAGATTTTCAAAATTTGTTGCCCAAAGATCACTATTACATTCGGGATAAAATAGACCCATCTTAAGCCAAACTATACTTGCATTTAGAGCCGAAGCCAAAAATAAAACCATTAATAATAAAACAATATTTTTCTTCATTTTATTCCTCCTTTTCTAATATAAAATTATATATCATTTTTTATGCCAAAGCTGAATATAATAAAAAACGCCATGAATATTGATGTTTCAATATTTAATTTTTTTAGATTGTGTATCATAGACTTATCATGTGTTCAAAAGGCTTAACACAGTAATTTATCCTTTAATTTTGGAAAGAACGGAATTTTTCTTATATTCCATATCTATCTCCTTATCCCTTCTATCATCGATTGTAATTAAAGTTACAACCCTTTTTGCTCCGTGTTTAAATGACTCATTATGAATCTTCCGTCCGAGAGTAAAAAGTTCTTCGATTTTACCCTCTATAACGGTAGCCGTAGGTGTAAGTTCGAACTTTAGCCCCGAATCTTTTATTATTTCAAGTGCTCTTGCAACATAACCGCTTACACTTGTTCCCCCCTCTTTTTCCGGAGGGGAAGGGATTATTGTTATCTGCATCATTGCCATATTATTTTATATACCATTAAGCACAGTAAGTCAATATGGATTTGAATCAAATATAAAGAAAGATTATAATATCCGATGGATTATCTTATTATAAGAAAAGCGAATCAAAATAATCTTAAATCAATAAATCTTAAGATACCGAGACGGAAATGGACTGTTATTACGGGAGTTTCAGGGTCAGGTAAATCATCTCTTGCATTTGATACTATTTATGCCGAAGGGGAGAGAAGATATCTTTCAACTCTGTCTCTTTATGCGAGGCAATTTCTTAAACAGCTTGAGAAAGCTGATGTTGAGTCAATAAAGGGGCTTTCTCCGACCATATCGGTTGAGCAAAAAACAATAGCTCCCAATCCCCGTTCAACCGTTGGCTCTGTTTCCGAAGTTTATGATTATCTTAGGCTGCTTTTTGCAAGGGTAGGGGAGCTATATTGCCCCGTATGCGGAGACAAGATAAATAAGATATCGGTTTCCGAACTTATAGGGAGGATCTTTGAAAAATACGAAGGGAAAAAGGTTAGAATACTGGCTCCCGTTATAATGGGGAGAAAGGGGGAATTCAGGGCTTTATTCGAAGATTTCGGTAAAAAGGGTTGGACGAGAGTTAAGATAGACGGAGAATGGGATGAGATAGACAGAGAAATAAAACTTGAAAGAAACAGAGAACATTCGATAAGTGTTTTAATCGATTCGGTTAAAGTTGAAGAGAGTCGTAGAGACAGGTTACAAAAAGGGATTATAGAAGCTGTGGAAATTGCTAAAAATTCGGTTATCATTGAAATTGAAGAAAAGGAATATCTGTATTCAACGGAATACTATTGCCCCAAATGCGGACTCTCTTTTAAAGAATTTGAACCGAGAAATTTTTCTTATAATTCACCTTACGGATATTGCCGGAGATGTAAAGGGTTGGGTGTAATATTAAAAGACACCCGTAATGGGGTTGAGGAAAAAGAGATTTGCCCCGTATGTAAAGGAAAAAGATTAAGCGATGAAGTTTTGAATGTCAGAATCAATGGAAAAGATATCGCTTACTATGGGATGATATCAATTAAAAAACTTTTAAAAGAGTTATCGGAAATCGATTTCAAAGGGAAAAAAAAGAAGATAGCCGATAAAATACTTGATGAACTTATTGAAAGATTAAAAGTTTTGGATGAGCTTTCCTTGGGATATCTGAGTTTGTTCAGACCTGTTTATTCACTTTCGGGAGGAGAAGCTCAGAGGATAAGGCTTGCTTCTCAATTAAGCTCAAAATTAAAAGGGATAATCTATGTTCTTGATGAGCCGAGTATAGGTCTTCACCCTGTTGATCATAAAAAATTGTTGAAAGTTTTGGAAAGGATTAAAGATTACGGTAATACGATTATTGTTGTCGAGCATGATGAAGATACTATAAATAGTGCCGATTATATTGTTGATTTGGGACCCGGCGGTGGGGAAAACGGAGGCAAACTTTTATTTGCGGGGGAATATGAAAAATTTCGAGAAGCGGATACAATGACCGCAAAATATATTAGAAAAGAACTGGTGCCTTATATAAAAGCCGAGAGGAAAAAACCCGTAGCTTGGATTAAAATAAAAAAAGCTTATAAGCATAATCTTAAAAATGTGGATATTGATATACCTCTCGGAGTTTTAACCGTTATAACCGGTGTGTCGGGTTCGGGGAAAAGCACCCTGCTTTTCGATGTTTTGAAAAAAGGGATAAATATGAAGAAAAAGGGTAAATTAAAACAGGGGAGAGGGTTTGACGATATATCGGGAGTTGATAATGTATCAAGGATAATAGAGGTTGATCAATCTCCCATAGGAAAGAATGTCAGATCCACCCCCGCAACATATTCGGGAATCTTTGATGAAATAAGAAAACTTTATGCGATGCTTCCCGAATCAAGAGCAAAAGGGTTTGATTCCCCTTTTTTTTCATACAATGTTTCAAAAGGGAGATGTCATAAATGTGAAGGTAAAGGGATAATAAAAGTTGAGCTTGGTCTTTTGCCCCCGGTTTATTTAAGATGTGAAGAGTGCGGAGGGAAAAGATACGGAGAAGAACTTCTTAAAATAAGATTTAAAGGGAAAAATATAGCTGAAGTTCTTGATATGACTGTTGAAAAATCATTGGAACATTTTAAAAATATCCCGAAAATAAGAGATAAACTCGGTTTTTTAAAAGAGATAGGGATGGATTATATTAAGCTCGGACAACCAACCCCTAATCTTTCGGGCGGAGAAGCTCAAAGGATAAAAATTGCTAAAGAGCTCGGAAGAGGTGTAAAAAAGAATACACTCTATCTTCTTGATGAACCGACCGTGGGACTTCATTTTAATGATATTAAAAAATTGATAAAATCTTTAAGAAAATTTACCGAGAGGGGAGACAGCGTAATAATAATAGAGCATAATCCCGATATAATATATTCCGCGGATTATGTGATTGATCTCGGACCCGAAGGTGGTGAAGAGGGAGGGTATATAATTGCAAAAGGGACTCCCGAACAAATAATGAAATTTGAAAACTCAAAAACCGGTTTGGTTCTTAAACGGATATTCGGTAAATAGGATGATTAATGGTTTTATCTCGGTGTAAAAGATATGTAAGCGATTGTTATATTTAAAGAGGAAAGTTTATTCCATGAAGAGATGGATGCTGAACCCATAAGATAGATTTTATTACCCAAAACATAACCGAATCCGGCTGATAGTGTTGAAGGTGCTCCCGATGATAATAGTTTTTCCCCTTCAAGATCGGAGAGCCAACCGAGAGTTAAAAAAGAGTTTCTTGAAAAAAAATGGGTGGTTGAAAATTTTATCGGTTTAGTGTAATAATTATCATATAAAAAGAATTTTTGTTTTTTCAGGGCGAGAGAAAAATCAATGGTTGTATCTCTCGAGAGTAGAAGAGTCATTCCCCCTTCATAACCTGTTTCTATTTTCTTCCCGAGATTTTTAATTTTAACACTATTTATGGGGCTGATTTTAAGAGATAAGTTCAAAAACCTGTAAACATTCATCATAATAGAACCGCTTATCGTATAAAAAGAGGTTTCTTTAGGTTCAACCTTATCCCTTGTTTCTAAAAAATTATTTATCAAATCTTTATAACTTCTGTAATAATCAAGTGTTTTAGCTGACCCTTCATAAAATTTCCCCGAATATTTTTTAACACTTATTCCGTATTGTAATCCTCCCCCTCTTTTAAAATAAGATGTCCCGTAAACCGTTCCTTTGAAACCGTTTAAAAGATATGATTCAGTGGAATTATCATATACGGAAAAAACATTGTTCAAGGATATTCTATACATTGAGAATGAACCGTGAGCTGCAACAATCATTGATGATGATACCCCTCGAAAATAATTTCTGTCTGATGAAGGGATTGAGTTATTATAAAGTCTCTTTCTGAAATTTCCCGATTCTTCGCTATAATTGACGGATGAAAAAGATACTGCCGGTGGAAAAGCTCCCGCCGGAATATATGTGCCTACGGTAGGGGATAGATAAAAAGAGGATAGAGTAAAAGCGGATGCTATCCCGTAAGGGGACGGCATAAAAAAGCGGTCTATGGCGAAAAGTGGGACGGAAACAATTAAAATCAGTATTAATAATAATACTCTTTTGATTTTCATTTTTTAATATAGTTTAAATATTGTTTTTTGTCAAGAAAAGGGGGGAGATTAATTAATAATTATGAATTCGGAATTAAATTATAAGCGTGAAATTATTAGAGCCGAGCATTAAAAAACAAATTCCCCGTTCTTGCCCCTTTAATTTAACCCCTAAAAATTTTTATATTATTTTTTGATATTTTTAAAAAACGGAGTATATTAATCTTAGATAATTTGAGGAGACAATAAAATCAATATTTAAAATCTCAAAAAAAATTCCTGAACAAGGAAAAACTCAAAAAACCATCGTCGGAATATCCAAAAATTCCTGCAAGCGGAAAAGAGAAGTATATACCCGATTCATGATTAACGATTTTTCGTTCACAAATAACCTTTATCACTATTTGGTAAAGGTTAGGGTTTATACTAAAAGCGGAAATTATTTTTGGAGGTGTGAAAGCAGTCAAAAACAGCTCTTTTGAATGTTTTTTAATTTATGATTTCCCGCTTTTTACAGTTGAGAAAAAAAGGGAATCTATCGGAATAAGGGGAGATAAAAAACCAAAGCTTTGTATAATAGATTTCTTGAGAAATCCGTATTTAATCAAAAAAAAACAAAAGCTTGAAGCTGGAGTAGCTGAAAGCGCGAAAAGCTGCCTTAGAGGCTGCTCGGCTGCTCAGCTTAATGGCTTTAAAGGAGGTATCTAATGGTAAAAAAAACAATATCTGTAATGATTTTATTATCATTTGTTTTTATGTTTTCGGGATGCGCTGCAATATTCAAAGGCTCCAACAGTAAACTCAATCTTTCT
>Ga0256835_1000446_pt1 | contig 31107 bp, 30 predicted proteins | sample PIR30metaG_FD_185972 | JGI IMG/M metagenome (GOLD analysis project Ga0256835, IMG submission 185972) | Hydrothermal vent microbial communities from East Pacific Rise, Pacific Ocean - PIR-30 | ecosystem: Environmental > Aquatic > Marine > Hydrothermal vents | place: Pacific Ocean: East Pacific...
CGCGCCCCCTCATAGCCGTCGGCCGCCTCACCGGCCACCGCCACCTGCGGCACCTCCTCCAGAAAAGTACGGATCACCTCCCGAGCATTCTTCTCATCGTCTATGATTACGGCTTTGTACATCGTTGCCGACGGTTATGCCTGTCGTTGTTCCCGATTGCCCCCCTGCGGGATCCGCAAACGTACCTCAAAGGTATCCTCTTTCCGGATGATTTGCAACAAGTCGTCACGGCCGTAGATCAGGGAGAGACGTTTCCGTATGTTCCTTAGACCGATGCCCTGACCCTGCGGCACCGGTGCCGCAGGGTCATAACTGTTGACCAGGGTGATCACGGCATATCCCTCCTCTTTTTCACAAAGAAAACGGAGGAAACTCTTGTCCCCTCCCTCATAGTATGCGTACCGCACCGCATTCTCAAAGAGGGGCTGCAGGATCATCACGGGAAGGATCATCGCCTCACATCCCTGCTGCACCGTCTCGCGGTAGTTCCACCGCTCTTCAAAACGGATCTCCTCGAGGTCGAGGTATAGGCGGATCTGCTCCATCTCCCCCCGGATGGTGGTAAACTCCTCTTTCTCCTGCTCCAGCACATTCCTCAAATAACCGGAAATCTTGACGAGTATCTCCCTTGCTTCGTCCGGCCGTTGCAGGATCATGTTCCCGAGATTGTTGAGGGTGTTGAAAAGGAAATGGGGGTTGAGTTGGCTCTTCAGGAACTGCAGTTCCGTTTCCCGTACCAGGGCTCTCATCTGAGCCTCCTGTCTCTCATTTTCTTTGAGTCTTTCTTCGGAGAGGAACAGATAATAAACGAACAGGGTGATCACCGCCATGAAAAAACCGGCGGCAGCCTGCCAGGGCAGGATGTTCACGAACAACTGGCGGGGATCCAGCTCTTCCGGCAGGAAGAGGGGCATGGCCAAAAATGAAAGGGAGAGCCAGACCGCTTCCAGAAAGAGGATGAAGGCCAGCCATGTAACGAACAGTGTGCCGGTACCTGTGTAGACGGCATAGATCGCCCGAACCGGATACCACGAGAGGAGGCTCAGCAGGATAAAGAAAAGGTTAACGAAAAGGCTCACAGCCATCACCTCCTGCCGTGACAAGGGCAGAAATGTACTCAGCAGGTATATCTGCAAAGCGATGACCATCGCCCATACAGTAAAATAAGGGAGAAAAAGCCGCCTGTTGTCGAAGAAAGGATGATCCATCATAATGTCTTACCCCATGATCTCGCCGCCGCCCAGGATGACGACTCCCTTGATTACGAGGGCTTTCCCCGGCTCCTTGGGGGTATGCGGGTCGGGCAGCCGGTTGTCGGTGAACCCACCCAGAATAGAGGTCACCTCCGGCTGCACCTCCCACTGAGGGGGTACGGTCAACTTGACCCCGCCAAAGAGGGTGACCACCTCCAGCACGTTGGTGCCGGGAGCCAGTTTTGCCTGCCGCAGGTCCAGCTTGGTGCCCCCCATCAGCGAAAGAATACGTCCGCCGCGGAAGTTCTGCGAGGTGATCACCTTGTGGTTGCTCCCCAAGATCGAGAGTTCATCGATATAATCTCCCGGCGCCAGTCCTTCCTGTCCGTGATAACGTGCCTGTCCCGACATACGGATCAGGAGCACCAAACCACCGGCGATCATGACCACCGGCCAGAAGATATCCCGTCCCGACAGGGGAACCTGCAACCGGTCGAGCAGGAAGAACACCCCTCCCACCAGGAGCAACACCGCCCCCACCGACCGGTTGTTGCGGGAAAAGAATAGCACCAACCCTATAACCATCAGGATCACCTCCCATGAGAAAAAATGAATATAAAAACGGGGGGGCAGAAAATGTAGGTTTTTGCCCAGCCATAAAAAACCGAAGAAAAGCAGTACGACACCCAGGACCACCCTGGAACCCGACTCATGTTGCGGATGTTGCCGATCTTTTTCCATTGTTTCAGAATCAAAAGGATTAGGATTTCAAAACCAAACATAAGGAGGAAAGTGCTCCCGGACAACGAAAAATCGGCCAACAGACGCTGCGGGTCGGCGAACAGCACAGGAACCTGCCTTTTCAGCACATAGCACATGTTTTCAATCCGGTAGCATATTTCAATTTCAGGTATTCTTTGAGCGCCTCCACATATTCCTCAAAAGCTTTGCTGCCTTTCTCCGTGATACGGCAGGTGGTGAGCGGGTAATTCCTGCGGAAGCTTTTCTTCACATCGATATAACCGACCTCCCTCTGCATGTTGATCTGCACGCTGAGGTTGCCGTGGATGGCACCCGTCTGTTCGAGCAGCCAGTTGAACTCGGCCGACTCCACCCCCACCAGCAGCGAGACGATCTTCAGCCGCAGCTCGGAATGTAGCAACGGATCCAACTGTTTAAACATGGCTGTCACGGTTATACCGGTTCTTCAGAATATATCCGGGCACAAGGTAGGCTACCACAATGGAGGCCCCTACCACCGGGAACGAGTACAGATCCGGCACATAGAGAACGACGATGGCCAGAACCCAGGCCAGGGTACCGCCATAGATCAGCGGCCGGAAACGCAAAAGTCCGCCGGAGAAAAAAGTGGCCAATCCATAGAGCGAGATGATGAGGGAATCGGCAGCCCGCCACGGGATCACCCCCGTGCCGGCCATATACAACACGATCACCAGCACCATGAAAAAAGCCCGCAAGAGGTAGATCATGGAAGTGTCGAACCAGGTCATCACCCGGGCCTCTTTACCTTTCCGATACCCGACAATAACGGAGACCACCATGCCTGCCGCCATCAGCACCGGCCAAGGCAGCCAGGCCTTGTCGTAATTCATCTTCATCAATATGAGATTCAGGATGCTCGCCGACAGCATCAGCCAGCCCCAGAGAAGACAATAGAATCCGTTGTCGCGGATCCCGGAGCGTGAGTTCTCGATCATCTCGGTGATGATCTTCAGACTTTCCTGTTCTGTCATTTTTGTTTCCATTTTTGTTTCCATTTTTGTTTCAGTTTATAACATTATTTCCTTACAAAACCGCCATCCCCGAGTGTGAGACGCAGATAGAAACCCGACATACCGACCGCCGGCGCCCCTATCAGCCGATCATCCAGCATCCCGTTTTTTCCGCCGGTATCCAGAATATACCCCGCTTTCATGCCGATCGACCATCCGCCTTTCTCCCCGTCATCATGCTCTCCTCCCACAAACCCGTCGACGCCAATGGGAAAATTCAGCATAAAAACCGCCGTGCGTCAGCAACGACTGGTGTGCAGGATCCCTGAGCACCTCATCAAAACGGGCCGGAAGAGCGTCCTGTCGGTGATCAGCACCGACATGTCCCCGCCACCGATCCCGACCAGAGGATATGCAAAAACAGCCCCCTTTTTCAGGATCATATAACCGACATACATAAAACCATACCCTCCGGAAGAGGCAACACCATACCGGTCGGCAGAAGAAGGAGAGGAAATCACACCACCCCCTTCACCACCCATAATCACATTGCAGCAGACATAATGTCCCCCGCCACCCAGAAAAAAACACCTTCAGCCATTCCAGGCATTCCCTGAGCCGAAAACCGGGTATTGAGGGCCGTCACCTACAACCGCTCTTTCGGAATGCAGTTCGGAGTAATGGGTAATCTTTATTATGATCTCCGTGAACAGGACACGATCTCACCCACCTCCAGCACCAGTTTTTTGGGAGTATTTTCACCAACAAGACTTTCTTCACGGGAATTTTCAATCGTTCCTATTTCAGGGAGGATCGCTGGCGGCTGAAATCCGCGATCGGCTACGGCAACATTCGTTTCCAGACCTTTGTGGAGTTTCCGGAAGGGATCCCGCAGGTGTGGACAGAAGACAGCAGTGGTGTTTTCATTGATTACAGTGCGAAACTGGCCTTCGTTCACGGAGAGATCTCCCGCCGTGTCGCCAGGGATCTGTACATGGGGTTCCGGCTCACCTACAGTTATGTGAACACGGAGTTCGATGCCGCGCTGATACCCCACGAGGTGCTGCACCTGTTCGGGATGGGGCTGGTGGTGTGGAGTATGACCGTCGCGACAACGTCTTCAGTCCGACGAAAGGCTTTCACGCCCGCGCGCGTAATTTCTTAAGAAGCTGGGTTCATCGCAGACCTATCACCGGGTCAATTTCGAAGCGAACCAATATTTCCGGCTGGGAGCACGCTCCACGCTGCTGGCCCGACTTTATGGAGCTTTCACGGTAGGCGACTCAATCCCCTTTAACGGTAAGAACGTTGTAGGACGGAACGACCTGCGGGGATACACCGACGGGCGTTACCGCGCCAACCAGGTGTACGACCTGCAGACGGGATACCGTCAGAGCTTACATAGCCGTTGGGGCATGGTGGCCTTTGCTGGGGTGGCCGTGGCCACCGACGACCGCCATGGCAGCGGGCTGCTCCCCGCCGCCGGCGCCGGCCTGCGTTTTAAGATGATCCCCTCACGCAATATCAATGTCGGCATCGACGGTGCCATCGGAAAAGACGACTGGGGCATCTACTTCCGCATCGGTGAAGCTTTCTCCCGCTAAACTCCTACACTTTTCAAGGCCTGTCTACCTACTTGACACACACTTACCGGGAAGGTGCACAAAAAAGGATCCCGGCCCCTTCCGGAGCCGGGATCTCCTCCTAACCCAAACCTCAACCTATGAAACCTGCGGATCGATCTTTAGTCTTTGTTGATGATCTCCTCATATTCCTCCTGCGTCAAGATCACCGGCGAATATTCCACGCCGCGCACCTTGAGGTTCCAGACGAAGGCCCGCAGGTGAGCCTCTGAACCGGCGCGCAGATTGTTGTACACTTTGGTGATGTCCTGGTTGTCGATGTAGCTTTCCAGCTCTTCGTCCAGGTCGTTGATATCCACCTCCTCAATGAGGGCACCCACTTTCAGGGCTTCGATCTCGCTGACACTGCCGTCGGCCGTCAGCTGGTCATACAACTCCTGGAGGTCGTCGTTGGTAAAAACCCCGTAATCGTTGTCCCCCACCGGATCGGTCAGCTCATAGCGGTCGATCAGCAACAATACCGCGTTCATGTGCGCCTGTTCGGCCTTGGAGATGTTGTCGAAGGTGCGGATCCCCCACTTGTCGTACAGGTAGACATACACATCACGCGCCAACTTCTCCTCTTCCCGCATATAGGTGATGCCGATGACCTCAGAGTCGCTCAGTTCCTCCATGGGGAGGCCGGAGATGCAGGTGGCCGTCGACGTGTCGGTGGTCACAGCCTCGTCGGCAGCCGACACCGGCGCCACGTCCTCTTCGCCATTGAACCCACTGTCACACGAAGTAAATCCCATCATTCCCATCATCACCAGGAATAGGGTCCCGAACATTACATTTCTCTTTTTCATCGCTCTTGATTTTATTGGTTATTGATTTTTTCTTGCGTCGTCATTTATTGGACACGGCGTGATCCCTTTCTATTTCGCCCGGCCGTTGTATCATTTTGCCGAAATGTTACAAGATCCTTCCCATCCTGCCATTTTTGATCTTCAGCCTTTTCTTTTTCGCTATTTCGCGGAACTTTTTTAACTTACCCACAACCGTTCCGGGGGAGGATGAGGAAGGCAGCTTATCTTTTTGTGTTTCTGGGATGGGGCATGGCCTGGGTCATGCCGGCACAAACTTTTATGCGTATGGGAGCAGATGATCGTACGGACGACACGCTTCGCTGGCCGCATCCCCGTTTTTCCGAGCGGGCGGAGGAGCGGCGGCGGATGGTGGAAGAGCAGATCGCCGGCGATCCGTACATCCCTGTGCGGGACAAGCGGGTGTTGGCGGCGATGGAGCATGTACCCCGGCACCTCTTCGTGCCGGAAGAGTACAGGGAAGAGGCTTATGAGGATCATCCTTTGCCCATCGGTTACGGGCAGACCATTTCACAGCCGCTGATCGTGGCGCACATGACCCAGCTGCTGCAGGTGGAGGCGGGCGACCGCATCCTCGAGGTGGGCACCGGCAGTGGTTACCAGGCGGCGGTACTGGCCGAACTCACCCCTTACGTCTTCACCATCGAGATCATCCCCGAGCTGGCGGAACAGGCACGCACCACCCTCCACCGTCTCGGTTACACGACGGTCAAGGTAAAATGCGGCGACGGCTATGAAGGATGGCCCGAACATGCCCCCTACGACGGCATCATCGTCACCTGTGCCCCCGAGGCCGTCCCACAGCCGCTCATCGACCAGCTCAAACCCGGCGGACGCATCGTCATCCCCGTCGGCCCTGCCGGCCGTACCCAATGGCTGTTCGTTATGGGAAAGACCCCCGAAGGCAAACTGGTCCGGAAAAAAGAATATCCCGTTGCCTTCGTGCCCATGACCGGCAAGGCCGCAAAAGAACATTGAAAGGAGAAGAACCGGTACACCCCGTCACGAACGGACCGGACAAAGATCCTATCGTTTCAGCAAGCCCCTATGCCTTGACGGTTCCGGGAACACCGGAGGCATATCCGTACAGGGAGTAATAAAAGATGTAGAGGTAGGCGACAAGGGGGACGATCATGGCCAGTGCCATGCTGTCGCTCTGTTCGCCGATCCATCCGGTAAGGGGGGTGAGCAACGCTCCTCCGATAATGGCCATCACCAACACCGACCCTCCGATCTTGGTACGGGGGCCCAGTCCTTTAATGCTCAGGGCAAAGATCGTGGGGTACATCAGCGACATGAAGAAACTGGTGGAAAAAAGTGTCCACATCCCCACCCATCCCGGGAAGAGGATGCTGACGGTGGTCAGCACGATATTGATCCCGCTGAAGATCTCCATCAGCCGGGGCGGCGCGACAAACCGCATCAGCCAGGTAGAGAAAAAACGTCCCAGTCCGAAAGCCACCAGCGTACCGGTAAGCAGATATCCTGCGATCTTCTCGGCCGACCCGGTATATTGCTGGACATACACGATGAAATAGCTCCAGGTGGCGACCTGTGCGCCCACATAGAGGAACTGGGCCACCACCCCCTTCAGGAAACCGGGATACTTCAACAGATCGGAAAAACGGGCCTGCTCCTGCCCCGCGTCGTGTTCCTCCTCCCGGAACGAGGGGAAAGGGGTGCGCAGGATGAGTACGGCCCATACAAAGGCGAACAGGGCAAGTCCCAGATAAGGTTTGATCACACGCAGGGTTTCCTGCCTCAGGAAAAGCTCATAGGTGCCTCCGGCTTTCATCCGGGCGATGGCGGCCGCATCCGGTTCGATGCCGGAGAAGATAAAAAGGGTACCGATCAATACGCCCACCACCGATCCGATGGGATTGAAAGCCTGCGAGAGGTTGAGTCTTCTTTCCGATGAACTCTTCTCCCCCAGCAAGGCGATAAAAGGGTTGGCGCCGGTTTCCAGAAAGGCCAGGCCGGAGGCGATCACAAACAGGGCCAACAGGAAAAAGCCATACGTGCCCGCATAAGCGGCAGGCCAGAAGAGCAGACATCCCATGCCATACAACAACAACCCGAAGACGATCCCACTCTTGTAACCGTACTTTTCCATCATGAGGGCGGCCGGCACCGCCAGCAAAAAATATCCCAGATAAAATGCCGACTGGATCAAACCGGCCTGGAAGACCGTCAGTTCCAACGACTTCATGAACTGCTTGATGAGAACCCCGTTGAGGTTATTGGGGATCCCCCACATAAAAAAGAGGGTTGTCACCAATAGAAAGGGAAGGAAATACCCCGGAGCGACCAGGTGTTTTTTGGGTGAGTGTTTCATCCGTTCATTCTTGGGGGGACGACTTTCTCTCTGCGGGTCAGGCCCGAGAAGGAAATCTCTTTCAGGCCTTTCCCGGCTTTTCGGGCGACCTCCAGCAGATATCTCGTCTGCCCGGCGGGCAGCAGTTCCTCCTCTGCCAGGGGCCAAGAAATGCCCAGCTTGCGATATTTCGTGGTACACATGTTGTTGAACCCCAGCAACTCCCACCGGCTGATCATCCCTGAAAACTCCTGCGCCAGGAAATCCCCGATGGCATAGATGTTCTCCTCCGTATCCGTCATGCCGGGGATGAGGGGTGTACGGATCCACACTTCCGTCTTGAGGTTTCTTTCCCGGATGTAATCCCTCATCACAAACAGATTGCGAAGGATGCGTTCATTCCCGGCCCCTGTAAAGACCTTATGCTTCCGGGAATCCATCTCTTTCAGGTCGAACAGCACCAGATCCGTCAGCGGCAACATTCCCTGCAGGTGTTCCGGAGGCACCATTCCACAGGTATCGAGAGCAAGGTGGAACGATCTCTCTTTCAGCTTTTTCGCCAGTTCTTTCAGAAAATCCACCTGCAACAACGGCTCGCCGCCGGAGAAGGTCACGCCGCCCCCGGCTCCTTTGATGAACGGTTCGTCTTTCACGATCCGTTCATAAAGTTCCTCCACCGAATATTTTTCTCCCGCTGTCTTCAGGGCTTCGGCAGGACAAACCTCCACACACAGCTCACAGGCGATGCAAGACTCCCGGTCAATGATGTAATTGCTTTCCCGGTTGAAAGAGATGGCCTTGACGGGGCAGACCATTTCACAGGCGTGACATCCGAGACATTTCTCCGCCTCCCATGTGATCTCCTGCTCCTTGCGGATGGTCTCGGGGTTGTGGCACCAGGCACACCGCAGCGAACATCCTTTGAAGAATACGGTGGTGCGCATTCCCGGGCCGTCATGCGCCGAAAGGGAATGAATGTCAGTGACGAGCGCCTGCAGTGCCATACCTCAGAGGCTCTGATAGTTGACACGCTGGACAAACTCCTCCTGGAACTTACGGTCCATCACCACAAAATGGGCCGAGTAGCCCGTCACCTTGACGACGATGTTCCTGTATTTAGGGTTTTCCGGATCTTTCATCGCCTGCTTGAGGGTATCGATATCCAGGACATTCAGGTTGATCTGCACGCCTCCCATCTCAAAAAAGTTGGTGGCGAACAGTTCCACAAGGGTTCCGCGGTCCTGGTCATCGGGGAAGAAGCTGGGGTGGAGTTCGATCTGGAAGGATCCTCCCTGGAAGCCCGAATAATCGATCTTGGTGAAAGAGCGGATCGTCGGCAGGATCCCTTGGGTGTTGCGGCCGTGCATCGGGTTCATGCCGTGGGCCAACGGCTCCTCTGCCCGCCGGCCGTCGGGAGTGGCCCCCACCATCGGGCCGGCGTAAGTATGCCCCATGAACTGGAAGAGGGAGGGCCGGAAGTGAAATCCTTTGATGTTGTATTTGCTTTCCAATAACTCCCGTACATGGTCAGTGACCTGCAGCGCCATATCATCGACGCTGTCGATGTCGTTCCCGAATTTGGGCTGTTTGAGGAATTCGTGCCGCATCACCTCGTCACCTTCCCAGTTTCTCTCCAAGGCTTCGAGGAGTCTTTTCATGGTGTATTTTTTCTGCGTGAAGATCAACTCCTTCATGGCATACATGCTGTCGACAACATTGGGCACGCCCAGCACGTTCACCGAAGTAAAGTTATTGTTGACGGCCCGCACATCAGTGACATCCCTTCCGTTCTCTATGGGACCGTGCATACATAAAGAAGTGACGATCTCCGGCCACACCTTCGGCTGCCATTTGTAGGTATTGTTTTTGAATTCGACCAATACGTCGACGGTGCGGTTCACTTCGCGGTCGTACACCTCCCAGAATTTTTCCCAGTCGGTGATATTCTCCTCCGCGGCGATCTTCATGGCTCTTTGCATCGGCTGCACCAGTACGAGGGAGTTGAGGTCCTGGTCGCTGTACTCCTTCCCTACCGAGCAGTACCATTGACATCCCGAGTAAGCGATATCCCATGCATCTTCCTCACTGTATCCCGAGCGAAGTTCACTGGCGCGCATGACATCATAGTTGACCAGCGTGGGCGCGCCGGCGCCGTGTCGTCCCACCACATCACATGCATAATGCCAGAAATCCTTGTCGATGTCGGGATGCCACATCACGCCCAACTGGTTATATCCTCCCAGCATGTCATAAGCTTCGATCCCGATCCAGCTCATTTCGTTGGTGGCGTCCTTCTGGTCGCGGTCTCTTCCGCCGAAAGAGAAGTAATTGCCACCGTATTTGAGGTACAGTTCAGCCACCAGCTCACGGGCGTATTCGTGATCCAGGATTCCCTTTTCCACATCCCTGCGATAAAAATCGATAAGCAACTGGTCGAGCCGGCCGTAGCCGTTTCCGTGGCCGATAATGCGTTCGGCCACCTGAAAAAAGTTGATCCACTGGATCGCCTCGATGAAAGTGGACGGCGCATCGGTGACGATATTCCTGCAGGTCCGGGCAACAATCTCATAATTCTCCTTCAGCTCGGGGTCCTTTTCGCTACGTGCCCGTCTTTCCGCCTCTTCGGCATAGCGTTTCACATAGCGGATGATCGACAGGGTCACGGTTTCGGCGGCATTCAGGTATTCCACTCCCTGGCGATATCCGTTTTTCTCGTGTTTGGCCCGGGATTTTCTGATCTTTTCCAGGATCCCGCCCCACCCCAGTTTCAATCCGATCCCCAGGTCGGGGGTGGTATGGGTAAAACTGATCCCGCCGGCCCCCAGCTTACGCGCTTCAAAGCCCAGCTTCCGGTTCTCCTCGGGATACTGGAAAAAACGGGCCTCATCCAACTGCCAGTGGAATTCTCCTACGATCCGTTCATACGGATGGATCACCACGGGACTTTTGTCGAGGAAAAAGGCATAATCTTCGGCAAAGTTATTGGCATCGTAAGAGAACCCCTTCACTTTGGAGGGCATCTCTTCCACATAAGGGAAAGGTTCGCCGTTGTCCACACGGCAGTTGTGATCACCGATGTTGATGCGTTGATCTTCCGCTGCCGCCAGTTCGCCTGTGGCGGGGCTGAAGGTGGCCGCCTGTCCCGACCAGTGGTAGACCAGGAACTCGGCATTGTCCACAAAGAGATCCCGCTTGTGGTTCTGGGCAAGGTAAAGGTTCCTTTCATGAAGTTTCTGCAGCCGGGCGCTTTTCCGGATGCTGCTTTTCTTGTCAGGCAGGACGATTGTTTCCATGGGGGTTGATTTTATTATATTATTGTGATACTTCTACCATCGGGTACACACAGGATTCTCTGATAAGCAGGCGGGGGGAAAGTGTTTTTTCGACCGGTTCCCGTTTTCCGGAAAGGATCTGCTCCGAGAGGATCGAGAAAGAGGCTTCGGCCATTTCCGCGATGGGTTGTTCCACGGTGGTCAGTTCCGGGTCGATGGCTTGTCCCATCGGGTCGTTGTCAAAACCGACCACCGCCACATCCTGCGGGATCCGGTATCCGGCACTTTTCAGGTATTTGATCGCACCGATCCCCACATCATCCCCCACCGCCAGGATCGCGTCCGGTTTCCGGGAGAGTGACATCAACTGTGCGGCTCCGCGGATCCCGTCTTCCATAAAAAAGTCGCCCACCACCAGCCACTGCTCCGAGAAAGGCAGTCCGTGGTCTTCCAAAGCCTTCCGGTATCCCTGCAGGCGATCGTGATAAACATTCAGGTGACTGGCACCCGTGATGAAGGCGATCCTTCTTCTACCGGCACGGATCATCAGGCTCACCGCATCATAAGCTCCCCGGAAGTTATCCGTCAGCACTCGTGAGACATGATCCATTTCGGGCACCCTGTCGAAAAACACCAGAGGGATCTCCTCCCGGAGGAAGAGTTCGAAATGTGCCGGGTCGGTGGTCTCCTTGGAGATCGAGGCGATCACACCCGCCACCCGGTTGTCGATGAGGGTTTCCACATTCCGTTTTTCGGTTTCCCGTCGTTCGTTCGACTGGAAGACCATGACCGAGAAACCTGTTTCTCCGGCCCTCTCGGTGATCTCTGCAATGAATTTTGCGAAGAAATGGTGGCGGATGCTGGGCACCAGCACCCCGACGGTGCTGCTACGCCGGTTACGGAAGTCCTGCGCCAAACGATTGGGACGGTATCCCATCTCCCGCGCCTTTTTCCACACCCTTTCCCGGGTTTCTTCCCGGATCGAGCCACTGTTGCGCAGTGCCAGCGACACCGTGGTATGGTGGATCCCCAGCTCTTTGGCAATGTCCTTTATCGTAACCTTCTTCCGCATATTTTTTCCTTTCGAGGGGTCAATCCAGATGGTAGACCTCCTCCATATCCGCCCACAGTTCCCCTTCCTTGCGGGTGGCGAGAGGTTCCAGCAATGGGATCATGATCTCCCACCATTTTTGGATGGCAGGATCGGCCGCCAGTTCTTTCATGTCTTTTTCATAATCTTCGCCGGTGTATTCAAAATAGGCGAACAACAGATCGTCCTTAAGGTAGATGGAGTAGTTGCGGATATGACTCTTTTTCAGTCTTTGGTTCACTTCCGGCCAAGGCTCTTTATGATACCGTTTATAGGTCTCCTTGCCTTCCGGTTTTATTCTGATGACTTGTCCGAATCTTTTCATGTTTTCTATTCATTTTCATCGATTACGGATCATGATGCGGCACTTTTGACGGTCCGGAACAGTGCCTCCACATTGGCCGGGGGGATATCGGGGAGGATCGCTTCGTGGCTGGGGGAGAAGACCAGGCGCGTGGGAAAGATCTCCAGCAATCTTTTCACCTCTTTCTCCACCTCCTCAGGGGTGCCGTTCACCAGCAGGTTCTGGGCATCCACCCCGCCGCAAAAAGCTCCTTTCTCTCTGAAGTTCTTACTCAAGGTCTCCGCATCCATATCGGCAGCCAGCGCCTGGATGGGGTGCACCACCTCGGCCCCCAGCTCGAAAATATCGCCGATGATCGGGAAGACGGAGCCACAGGAATGGTGAATGACCACCAGTCCGTAACTTTTGGCCTGGTCGATCAGTTTTTTGGTTCCCGGAAAAACATATTTGCGGATCGAATCGGGATCGACCATCAACGCTTTTTGGCTGCCGAAGTCGTTGCCGATCAGGATGCCGTCGAGGTAGCCTTTGGTCGCTTCGTAGAACATGCCGTTCACCTTGAGGTAGAAGTCGGTGATCCTGTCGATCACGGCGGTGAACATGTCGGGGTACATCATCATGGTGATCAGGGCATTCTCCATGCCGAAAGCGGAAAGGGCATCCTGGAAATGCGCCGACCACAGGATCCCGAGTCGGAAATATTTGTCGGGGATCGCCTTGGCGCGACGCCGGGCCTCTTCGGCGTCAAAATATTTGGCCGGATCGGGCCAGTCGAACTTATCCACATCGGCCGGATCGGTCATCCCCTCAAAAAATCCGGGAGCCGTAAGTGTGCGCTCGTCCACCTTCCCGGAGGCATCCCTCTTGGCAAAATCAAAAGCACAGGCCACATGATTAAAGGGAGGATAATTGTACGGCACATCCACCGGCCACACATCATCCTCCAATTGGAGCTTGACCTCCTCCAGCGTCGAACAGCGGAAATGTTTCAGAAGGCCGGGAATGGCGGACGGCACCGGCAATCCCAGCCACGATGCAGGACGATCCACTTTCTCCCCCCTGATCGTTGCATAGAACCTGTCTTTCGGAATCATAAGCGATCAAATTTTGTCTTTGAGATTTATTCCTTTTCAAAAATAAGATTCTCACGTGAGAATTGCAAGGCTTTCAGAAAAAAATCCGGTCATTCTTCAAAAAACAGATTCTCATCCATGATTTCCCATCGTCTCCCCGAGGTATCCCCCGTAGCTGATCAGAACAAAGGAGCACACCAGGACCAAAAGTGCCACGATCAGGGTAAAAAAGGTTTTGGAAGAGACCTTTTTCCACTCTTTCATGAGGATTCCGATGATATAACTGAAAAAGATGAGCATGGTCATATGTAACACCCAGCTGGCAAATTTGAAATGCCCCATCTTCACATGTCCCAGTCCGTAGAAGAAGAACTGTCCGTACCACATGGTTCCGGCCAAGGCAGACAATGCGAAATTGCGGAGATAGGTTTTCCGTCCCGTTTTTTTCACATCGAAGAGGTATCCGATCGAACCATCCTTGAGGGCCGCCCATGTGAACCAGGTGACGTTGGTCAGCAGGCATCCCAGGGAGGAGATGATCAGTTTTGCATTCCCTTGAAAGTTTCCGGACCCGTGACGGGCAGCCACTGCGGAGATCGGCTCTCCCATGGCCAGGGAGATCCCCCATACGCCCGACAAGATGCCGGCCGTGATCGCCAGGAAGAGTCCTTTCCGCATATTGAAAGTCCCTACCTGTGCATTATCCTTGAGGTTTCTCTCTTTGAGGAAGCCGGCCCTGCCGCACAGGACGACGCCGAGGATCGAAACGACCATCCCCAGCAAAACAATGCTCCCTCCCGTTCCGCGGAAGTGTTCGACGACATTGCCGCTCATCATCATAGGGATGATGGTCCCGAACACCGCCGAGATGCCGATGGCCACCGTATAGGTCAAAGAGTAGCCGATATTCCGGATCGCCAGACCGAAAGAGAGTCCGCCGAAACCGTATATCGCCCCAAACAAGAAGGCGGTCCAGATCGCCCGGAAAGGAGACTCATTCAGAACGGCGAACAGGTCGGGCACAGTAAAATAGCCTATCACCAGGGGCATAATGAGCCAGGCAAAAAATGCCTGGACAAGCCAAAAAATTCCCCACGGCCATTGTTTCACTTTCTCATACGGAGTATAACAACTTGCCGCCGACATTCCGCCGATCGCGTGAAGGCCGGTACCTACGACAGGATTTGGAGTGATCATAGCAAATGTATTTGGGGGGTTAATGTTTCCTCTGAAGAGCCTGAAAACTTTCTTTCAAAAACTTTCTCTTTTTTTGATATATTTTTTCATTGATTCGGTCCATTCCGGAATGTCCCGTTCCGGAGCGAGAGGATCTCTCCGGTTTCGGGCACCCGGACGGTGGTTCCGGGCACCGCCGACGAAGCTGTCCGTTGGCTCCATTGGCGGAGGCCTTCCGTGTCCAGGAGCTTCTCACCGTAATATTTTTCATCCTCCAGGCCGCTGTAATGGGCCAGGAGCAGATGGCCGGGGCGGATCCTGGCCGCAAAGTCCAGCACGGTCAGGAGATAATCTTTTTTATCAGGGAAATCCTCAAAGAAGCCCAAAAGGTATTGGTAGTTGGCATAGCTTTGGTGGTTGTGGGGAGCCATGAGCTTGTCGGGGGTCATCTCTTCGAGCCAGGGCTCCAGGAACTTTTCGTCACCGGGGTGGCGGGACACCGACCAGTGGTTGCTTTTGGGATAGGGGAAACGGTTATTGGCGTCGGTGATGAGCCAGTCGACGCCGCCGAGGCGTTCGAGGTCGCGTTCCCGCAGCAGGGGGAGCAGCACGTCGCCGGTAAACAGGAGGCGCCGGCGGGCGGGCGCCACCTCCACCAGCAGCATGGCCGCCGCACGGGCGTGCGGACCGTGGTACACCGGGAAAGCCGTGACGGTGATGCCCTCACCCATCTCCTTCACCTCCACCGCCTCGCCATAGGACAGGTCGGTGAAAGCCACCAGCTCCTCCAGGTGGGGCATGGTGGCAAGGATCTGCTCACGGCAGCCCCGCGTGGCATAGACAGGATAACGCTTCTTCCCCCGGAAACGATAATAGCTCTGGATGATCCAGTCCATCCCGAGGGTATGGTCGAAATGGGGATGGGTGATCAGCATCGCATCGGGGATGCGGTTGCCGTGGCGCAAAAGGAAAGGTACGATGCCGTGGCCCGCATCCACCAGCAGGTCGCGTACCACCTTACCCTTCTCATCCCGTTCCAGCAAAGAATAGGAGGCATTGGCATAATCGGGTGCCCCCGGCAGCGAGTAAAAAGGATGCACCTGGGCAATGGGAATGGGCCAGGCATTGCCCCGGCCGTTGACCCTCAACACATATCTTTCCTTCATCCTGGGATCCATTTTGTCCACTACTTCACCAGCTTCATCTCCTTCAGCAGCCATCCTGCCCCGGCATACTTGTCAATAAGGAAAAGCGCATAGCGGATGTCAAGGGAGATGTTGCGGCACTGGTCGGGGTTATACATCAGGTCGCTCATCACCCCCTCCCAGGCCCGGTCGAAGTTGACGCCGATCAGATGTCCTTCGGCATTGATGACGGGGCTGCCGGAGTTGCCTCCGGTAGTATGGTTGGTGGCGATGAAACATACCGGCATGCGACCGTTCTCGCCATAAGGCCCGAAATCCTTGTTGCGGTAGAGCTCTTTCAGCTTTTCGGGCACGTGGTAATCGTAGATGTCCGGGTTGTCCTTTTCCATCACGCCTTTGAGGGTGGACATGTGAAGGTAATAGACCGCGTCGCGGGGCTCATAGCCTTTCACCTGCCCATAGGTGACCCGCAGGGTGAAGTTGGCATCGGGATAGAGGTGTTCGCCCTGGCGGAAAGCCATCTGTCCGGCCATATAGATTCGGTCGAGGCGTTTCTTCTTCAGTTCGAGATTCTGCATCTCCGGCCAGATCCTGGAGAGATAGACCTCCGCCACCTCCTCCGAAAGGCGGTAGGCAGGATCTTTCTTCAGTTTCTTGACCGAGGCGGATGTGAATCCTTCTAGGAAATCCTTCATTCTGTCCGCATCCGTGAAGATGCTTTTCCGGTAAAGACGTTCCATAAGCTTTTCCTCTTTCCCCTCCCACTTGACGAGGGTGGGAGGCCACAGCTCACGGGGCATGTTCTCCTCGTATTTCTTCACGAGTGCCAGGAAGAGCTGCCTGTCGACGGCCGGCTCGTAATCGCGGAAAAAGCTTTCCGTCCTCTTTTTCAGGGTCATGACCCGGTCGCTCACCTTTTCGGGGGGAGCTTTTTCCTCGACCATGCTCACAAGGGTGTGGAAGTAGCGGGCCAGTCCCACCGTCTCGATGCCGTAGCGGGCGAACACCTCGGAGAGGTAGGATGACCAGAGATCGTATTTCCCGTATTCGGGATAGAGGGCGGCATATTCTTGCAGGATGCTTCCATAACGGACTTTGCGCTGCGGCTCGGCGTCGGCCCAGGCCTGGAACCTCTTCTCAAAAGCCTCTTTCTTCTCGATGGCATGCAGCTTCTTCAGACCGCGGATCTCGCCGATCCAGCGCTTCCAAGAGTTGCTGATGCTGGCGTTCTTGGCGGCATACTGTATGCGTACCTTCGGGTCGGCCTCCTGGGCAGCATTGATGATCTCCAGCTTCTTGTCACGGATGTCGATGAGCTTCGGATAGAGATCATGCACCAGCATCTTCAGGTGGTACGAGGGTGCATATTCGTAAGTGCTGCCGGGGTATCCGAAGACCATGGTGAAGTCGCCGGGCTTGACCCCTTTCAGTGAGATGGGGAAGAAATAAGCCGGGTGGTAGGGCCGGTTGTCGGGGGAATATTCGGCAGGTTCATTGTCTTTATTGGCATAGATGCGGAAGAGGGAGAAGTCGCCTGTATGGCGGGGCCACATCCAGTTGTCGGTGTCGCCGCCGAACTTGCCGATGGCCGAGGGCGGCGCCCCCACCAGGCGCACGTCGCGGTACACCTTCTGGATGATGAGGAAATACTGGTTGCCCAGATAGAAAGGTTTCACCTGTGCCTTGAATATCGTCCTTTTCGTGGCCTCTTCGACGATCTTCCGGCTCTCCTCTCGGACCACCTTCTCCCGCTCTTCTTCGCTCATCGCATCGTTCACCTTGCTGAGGATGCGGTCGGAAACATCCTCCATGCGCACCAGGAAGGTGACGGTAAGGCCGGGGTTGGGCAGCTCCTCGTCGCGCGACATGGCCCAGAAGCCGTTGGTAAGATAGTCGTGTTCGACCGTGGAATGCCGCTGGATGCTGCGGTAACCACAATGGTGGTTGGTGATGATCAAGCCTTCGGGCGAGATCAGCTCGGCCGTACATCCCCCGCCGAAGATCATCACCGCATCCTTCATGCTCGCCTTGTTGATGCTGTAGATGTCTTCGGCTGTCAGCTTGAAACCTTCCCGTTGCATGATGTCGATGTTGAAGCGGTCGAGCAGCATCGGGATCCACATCCCCTCATCGGCCCGCACAAAGGTGAGGGCAATGAGGAATGAAAGAAGCAATGAGGAGAACAGCTTTTTCATGATCTTGCTTTTATAGATCCACAATTCCATCAAGATTCTACATTCAAAATTCTTTCAGATAGCGGTATACCTGATGCACAGGCAGCCCCATGACGTTATAGAAGGATCCTTCGATCCTTTCCACGCTCACATAGCCGATCCACTCCTGTATCCCGTATGATCCCGCCTTGTCGAGGGGCCGGTATTTTCCGACATAATAGTCGATCTCCTCAGGGGTGAGGGTTCCGAAGCGGACACGGGAAACAGCGCTGAAGCATTTTTCCTTGTGCAGGGAGCGCAGGCATACGCCGGTAATGACACGGTGTTCGCGGCCGGCGAGGCGGGCCAGCATCCCTTTTGCTTCGACCGTGTCGGCCGGTTTGCCGATCACCTCATTCCCGAGGACGACGATGGTGTCGGCGGTGAGGAGGATGACTCCCTCCTTCAGCAGATGACGGGCTGCGTCTGCTTTCTTTCCGGCAAGATAGACGGGGATCTCGTCGGGGGGCATGGCAGAGGGATAGTGCTCGTCGGCGTCGATGCCGCTGACCACCTCCAGGGGGATGTCGAGGCCTTCCATGAGCATCCTGCGCCGCGGCGAGGCGGAGGCGAGGACGACACGTTCGTATGGCGGGGAAAGGGGTCGCATCGTTCAGGCAAGGAGGGTGGAGAAAAGGTACCAGGCCAGCAACAGATAGAGAAGTCCGGCGAGCATGATGCCCTTGGTGAGGTTGGAGCATCGGTGGTACTCCTCAGGAGACCGGGCACGCCATATGCGCCAGGCCAACCACAGCAGCGGCAGAATGAGGAACACCCCGGCATAAATCATCGTGAGGAGGTCGCGCAGCTGGCTGAGCACCACCCACACCAGCAACCCCACGGTGACGAGGACGAGCCCCACCACCGTATAGCGCGTGGCGTCGAGGCCCGCCACCACCGGCATCGACCGCCGTCCGAAAGAGAGATCCCCTTCATAATCTTCCATGTCCTTGATGATCTCCCGGATGAGGGTAAGAAGAAAAGCGAAGAGCGACACTCCGGCCGACCACAACACCAGCGGACGCCAGGTGGCATGGTAGACGATCATCTGGGTGGAAAACTGCCGGTTGAGCAAGGGAATCTCAAAGAGCGTGACCGTGAAGGGCACCAGCGCCGTCAGAAAGGCCACCAGCAGGTTGCCGATGAGGAACTGCCTTTTGTAGGTGGTGGAATAGAACCACAGCAGACCGGCAACGAGGACGAAAATCACCGCCAGAAATGGAAAGCCGACAGCGTAACTCAGATAGACACCGGCTCCAACGCCCAATAGGTTGAGCACCACATGAATCACCAACGCCTGGCGACGTGTGATTGTCCGTTCCACGACCATCCGCTCCGGCCGGTTGATGCGGTCGGTGCGGGTGTCGAAATAGTCGTTGATCACGTAGCCGGCAGCGGTGAGCATGACCGTGGCAAAGACCAACAGGAAAAAATGAAAATCCGACATGGCCAGATGCAGTCCGGGGACCACGACAGGTGTTCCCTGCCACTCGCCGGGCATATGCTGCAGCAAAGGTGCCAGCAAGGCATACCGCATCAGGCACTGCGTCAGGATGATGATCAACAGATTGGGCCAGCGGATGAGACGAAAGAAAGCTTTGATCATGATCATGTAATTTACCAGTGAAAGGCGTCGCCGTCCATCCACTTGTTGTGGAGGCGCAGCACCTGTTCGATGACGTCGCGCACACAGCCCATGCCGCCATCAAGATACGAAATATAACGGGCCACCTGCTTGATCTCGGTCACCGCATCGGCAGGGGCCGTGGGAAAGCCTACCATCTCCATGATTTCATAGTCGGGCAGGTCGTCACCCATGTAAAGCACATGGGCAGGATCGAGTGCATGTTTTTCTAGGAACTGCAGGAACGCATCCTTTTTGTAGGAGACGCCCATGTAAAGGTCGGTGACGCCGAGGTTCCCAAGACGTTTTCGCACGGCCTCGGTCTTGCCGCCGGTGATCACCCCTACCGGATACCCTTTGCGTACGGCCAGCTGCAAGGCATAGCCGTCCTTGATATTGACGGTACGCATCGGTTCGCCGGTAGGATGCAGCGGCATCACGGTATGGGACAGCACGCCGTCGACATCGAAGACAAAGGCCTTCACATTCCGCAGTTCTTCCTTGAAATTGCTCAGTTGCATAGGCCAGTCATACTTCAGGTGTTACGATGATGTTTCCGGATGCGGTCGGTCAACAGACGGTACAGTTCCTGCAGTCCGGGTGAGCAAGATAACAATTCCAGATGCTTTTTAATAACATTTTCGTCATTTCTTACGGCAGGGCCCGTCTGTGCCCGGTGGGGTCCTACCTCAAGGGCTTTGGCGGTGGTCTCCCGGATGAGAGGGTCGAGGAGGTCGAAGGGGATCTTCTCTTTTTCGAGCCATGTTTCAGCTTCGGCATAAAGGTGATTGACGAAGTTGCTCACCAGCACAGCCGCCACATGGAGGTGCAGACGGCGGGAAGAGTCGATCCTGTACACGCGGCGGCTGAGGCTTCCGGCAAGACGCTGAAGATGTTCTTCATCCTCCGGTGTGGTTGCCTCGATACATAGGGGCACTTCCCGCATGTCGACCCTTCGCTCATGGGAAAAGGTCTGGAGCGGATAGAGCACGCCGTAATGACGGGCGCGGCCTTCGAACACTCCCATGTCGACGCTGCCGGCCGTATGCAGGGCAAGGCGGTCGTCCGGCGGAAACCGGCGCACCACGGTCGCCAAGGCATCGTCGCTAACGGCATAGACCACCACCTCCGAGGGGGGCAGGGCAGGACGCTCCTCCAGGGCAGCATAGGCGGCACCTGTCTCCGCTGCGAGGACCCGGGCATGCTCACGCCGCCGGCTGACGACCAGCACCACTGCATGGCCGGCATCGCGGAACGCCCTGGCAAGGTGTGCGGCTACACGACCCGCCCCCACCAGCACCACCCGCTCTCCCGCCGGAGCCGGAGGAACACTCATTTTTTCTTGAAAGGAGGTAACTTGATCTCTTTCAGATGCAACACATAGTTGGCATAGGCATACGCCGACACCTGCTTCATGCAGTCATCGGCCGCATCGCCCGATACCAGCACATGCTCACCCGACTTGAACTTTTTCACCATCTCCCACGCCGAATCGGGCTCGCACATCGTAAAGTAGGAATAGATCCCGTCGGAGATGAAATAGGTGAACTTGGTATCTTCGTAATAGATCGTTCCCGGCACCTCGTGGAGTGAGAACTTGATCACCCCGTCGCATCCGCATTTCTTCTCCTTGCTGCATCCTCCGGAGGTAAAGACGAACGTCAGGACGGTGACGAGGAAGAACGCCTGGAGTTTTTTCATCCGCATAATGCTGTTACTAGTTATACGTTTCAAAAATACGAAAGATCAGGAGATCTCACGGGATAATCCGAAGAAAAAACTCATATTCCCAAAGTCTCCGCCACCATCTCGGCAATATCGCGCACGACGTGTTTTTCTTCGGCATGTTCGTACTTGATTCCGTCGCCGAGCATGGTCATACAGTAGGGGCAGGCGGTGACAAGGGTCTCGGCGCCGGTGGAGAGGGCTTCGCGTGCCCGTTCGACAAAGATCTCCCCTCCATCCTTCTTCTCGCGGAACATCTGTCCGCCCCCGCCGCCGCAGCAGAGGGCCTTGGCGCCGTGGCGGGGCATCTCCCTGACCGTGAACCCCATCCCTTTCAACACGCGTCGCGGTGCCGCATATTCCCCGTTGATGCGTGCGAGATAACAGGGATCGTGGTATGTCACCGGCGAAGTGCCGGTCGCGCCCTCCGGCAAGACAATCCTTCCGGCCTCCATCATCTCCTCCAGGAACCGGGTGTGGTGGATCACTTCCGGCATTTCGCCGAAGTCGGGGTATTCATTGCGGAAGGTGTTGTACACATGGGGGTCGCAGGTAAGGATCCGCGTGATGCCATATTGCCGGAAGAGCTCGAGGTTTTGAAGCGTCTGCATCACAAAGAGCATTTCGTTGCCGGTACGGCGGGCGAGGTCGCCTGAGGAGATCTCCTCCTCGCCGAGCACGGCATAGTCGACCTCCAGGTAGGCGAGGATCTTCACAAAGGCCTGCAGCACTTTGCGGTAGCGGCTGTCGTAGGCAGCGCTTCCTGTCCAGAGGAGATATTGCGGCTTTTCGCCCCGGGCAGCTTTTTCTGCCATCACGGGCACCTGAAGGGGGATCTCCTCGCCGTCACGGCGGAGGACGAGTCCCCGTGTCCAGGCCAGTCGCTCTGCCGCCGGCATTTTCCAGAGGGCACCGTTGTTTTCAATGTTCGTGTAAACGTTGTTCCATTCCGGCGGGGCGCCGCCCTCCTCGAGCACGCGGTAGCGCCGCAGGCCGAGGATGACCTCGGGCTGTCGGATGGAGAGGGGACACTCCCGCACGCAAGCATAGCACATCGTACAAGCCCACAGTTCCTCGTCCGGGATATGGAAGCCGTTGAGGGGACGGCCATCGTCAGGGGCATCCCCCCGCACAAGGGCAGGTCCCCGCTCGTCCATACGCTGCCGGACGCTCATCATCACCTTGCGCGGAGAGAGGGGGCCTCCCGTGAGATGCACCGGACAGACCTCGGTACAGCGGCCGCACTGGGTACAGGTGAGCGCCTCGAGGTATTCCTTGCGGTTGACATCCTCCACGTCAAGGATCCCAAAGCGGCCGGGTGCCTCGCTTTCCGGCGCCTCTCCGGCCAGCATGGCCCGCACCTCGCGCGTCACCTCCGGCATCGCCGGCATATGCCCCCACGGCCAGGGCCGCTCGAGGAAAACATTCGGCAAGGAGAGATATACATGAAAATGCTTCGAGTAAGGAAGATAATTGGCAAAAACGAAGACCGTGACAATGTGGATCCACCAACTGGCCCGGTAGGCTGAGGGAAATCCCTCGTTCCGTTCCGGCAAGGAAAGGATGCCGGCCAACCACCGGGCAAAAGGATAATCACCCTTTTCTCCGCCCCCGGCCACATAGAAGAGGTCCATCGCCATGAGCGTGACCATGAGGAGGAGGATAAGCAGGAGCGTGAGGTTGGCGTCGCGGTGCGAGCGGGCAGTCATCTCAGGACCCTCAAAACGGGATACATGCACGACATTGCGCCGCACGAGGAAGATCAGTGTGATGAGGGCAATCGCCGGCACCATCACGTCGATCACAGCGGTTAACAAGTCGTAACATCCGCAAGAAGAAAAACTCTTCTCCGCTCCCGTCAATCCGTCGGCGACCATCTCGAGCGTCCCGGCGAGGATCACCAGAAATCCCCAGAAAAGAAGGGCATGGAGCAGTCCCACCGCCGGCCGCTGCAGGATCTTTGTCTGTCCGACCGCCACCTTCAGCATATGACCCAGCCGCCACAGTATCTTCCGCACCGTGAATGCCGGGCGCAACAGACGGAAATACCGGCAGTAACGGACAAATGTCCACGTCAGTCCCGCCAGCGTGAGCAGGAATAGCAACAGAAATATGGCACGGGAGAATGACATGCCTAAAAATACCAAAAAATCTCTTTGAGCACCTTCGTTAACTGCCTTCGCCGAGGCTACGGCGGACGAGGAAAGGCAAAAAGGTCAAGGCAAAAAGCAACCGTTTTTAGTATCGAGTTCCGGGTATGGAGTATCGAGTTTTCGTAGCTCCCCACCGGTTGTTTTCCTGCGGGATCCAAATAGGCCTGTACTTCCCTTACGCCACTCATCTGGATTGCCCCAAATGCACTTTTTTATCGATCTCTTATCAGAAAAATGTTTGAATATTGGAGATTTGGAATTTATTTTCCCGGAGGGATGCCTTCGGCAGGAATTTGGGATTTGGAATTTGGAATTTTCCAATAGGGAGCCTACGGCAGGAATTTTCCAAAAACTCCAAACTCGATACTCGGAACTCCGAACCCGGAACTATGCCGGTAAGGCAAAAGGGTTAAGGCAAAAGGCAAAAGTGGAGTATGGAGTATCGAGTCAGGCCCACCGGCGGATTCCGCTTCGTCTACGCCTCGCACGAGGCGGGTGTCACTGACTTTAGGCACTTGTAACTTTCAATTTTAGTCACTCCCAGAAGTACTCCAGGCACTATATTGTAACCCTGACGCTCCACTCCGTTCCGGCCGGGATCAGGAAAAATGTTTTTTCTTTTTGGCCGCCTCAATGAGTCGCGGCAATACCTCAAACACATCGCCGACGATCCCGTAATCGGCCACTTCGAAGATGGGAGCCTCGGGATCCTTGTTGACGGCAGCGATCACCTTGCTGCCGCTGACACCGGCAATGTGCTGGATGGCACCGGAGATACCAAAGGCGAAATAGAGGTCGGGTGCGATGATCTTCCCGGTCTGTCCCGCATGTTCTTCCGGGGGGCGCCAGCCTTCGTCGGAGACGGGACGTGTGCAGGCCACCGTCCCGTCGAGGAGGGCAGCCAGCTCTTCCAGCAGGCGGAAGTTCTCGGGCGACTGCATGCCGCGGCCGCCGGAGACCACCACCGCCGCGTCGGTGAGCGAGCGGCCCGCCCCCTGTTCCTGCCGCTCCTTAAGCTGCATTCCCCGGGGTTCTGCCCCGTCAGGCCAGGGGAGAATCTCCTCGTCGGCTTTCCCTTCAAAGACCTCTTCTTCCCAGCCGTTGGGTGCGAGGGTGAGCACCCTCACGGCAGTCAACATCTCCTGCCAGGCATACACCTTCCCCGAGAAAAGCATCTTTTTCACCGTGAACGGCTCGTACGATTCCGGCAGCCCCACCACTCCCGCCACGTAAGCAGCCTCAGCTGCAGCGGCCAGGTAAGGAGCCACCGCCCTGCCGGTATTGCTGAAGGGAAAAAGATAGACCGTGGCGCCACGCCCTTCCCCTACCGTCAGAAGATAGGAGGCACACTGTTCCACGTCGAAGAGGGCGGCAGCCCCTCCCGGCCGCACCAGGCGATGAGCCCCGGCACTTCCCAAGGTTTCCGCAAGACCGTCCCCTTCCAGGTATGGGGCCACGGCTATCGCCTTCACTCCAAGCGCTTCAGCCAGCCGCCGTCCGTAGGAGACCAACATACGTGCATGGCGGGGAAGTGTACGCCCCTGTCCGTCGACATAGATGATCACTGCCATGATGGGTCGTTTTATGAAAAGCGGATCACTTTTGCCTCTTTCTCCAGCAGCTCGAGGATCTCTTCCGCCCGTTCGGCGGGGATCATCTTCACCGGAGGCTTCCCGGGAGGCATTGCATAACGGGAGGTGCGGACCCAAGGTTCCGCTGCGGGCACCGGCACGACCGTGATGGTTTTGCGGCGTGCCATCATGATGCCGCGCATCGAGGGCACCCGGGGTTCCCGGGCAATCCCCTTTTGTACCACGGCAAGCAGGGGAACCGTTACCTGGAGTACCTCTCGCATCCCTTCCAGTTCCCGGGTGAGCAGGACGGTTTCCCCCTCCACCTGCAGGGCCGTGACCCCTCCTACAGGTCGTATGCCCAAGCGGCGAGCCACCCGCATGCCGGTGGCCCCACCGTTGTAGTCGCTCGACTCGATCCCTGCCAGGATGATCTCCGCGGGGTGGTCTTTCAGCCACTCCGCTAAAGCCGCCGCTGCCGACGTCGCATCCTGCGGGGAGGTGTCGAGACGTATCGCCTCGTCAGCCCCCATGGCCAGCGCCCGGCGCAACACATTCTCATGGGCGGCCGGACCGGCATGGAGCACTTCCACACGTTCCACAACGCCGGCTGCCTCCTCCTTCAGCTCGAGGGCCCTTGTCAGGGCCAGCTCGTCCCAGGGATTGATCACCAGCGGCACCTCGCTCAACTGCGGCACCCCTTCCGGCGACAACTGTACCCGGACGGTGGTGTCGGGCACGGCCGAGAGTAACACGACGATCTTCATAGGCTCATCCTTTGGGATACCAAAGGTAAGAATTAGTTCGAAGTATCAGCCCATCCTGGGAGAGATCCACAAACAGCTTACCCCTCGCCTCCATCGAAAACCATCCGGGATCACATTTTTGACCGAACGTTCGGTCAAATAAAAACGCCCCCCGGCAACCTCTCCATCCGGGCAAAAAAAAGAGCCTCCCGTATCCGGAAGGCTCTTTCCTGTTCGTCATGCCTGGGCGGTGGGACCGCCGAAGTTCATCGGCATCACGGGCCCTCCCCCCTGCACATCCTTGATCTTTCCATGGACGGCCTCATACTTGCCGATGTTGTCCTGCAACGCCATGAGCAGCCGCTTGGCATGCTCGGGGGTGAGGATGATGCGCGACTGCACCTTGGCTTTCGGCACGCCCGGCATCATCCGGACAAAATCGAGCACAAACTCGCTGCTCGAGTGGGTGATGATCGCCAGGTTGGAATAGATCCCCTGGGCTACGTCCTCACTCAACTCGATGTTGATCTGGTTCTGTTTCTTCTTGTCGTCCATGGTTGTCAGGTGTTACGTACTATTTCGCTTCTTTTTCCGGCTCCTTTTTGTCCTCTTTTTCCTTCTCCTCTTTGGCCGCTTTCAGGGCCTCATACTCCTCTTTGGAGCCGACGATGAGCTTCTCATAGCGCCGCATGCCGGTACCGGCCGGGATGAGGTGGCCGACGATGACGTTCTCCTTGAGGCCTTCGAGGTGGTCGACCTTCCCGCTGATGGCGGCTTCGTTGAGCACCTTGGTGGTCTCCTGGAACGAGGCGGCCGAGATGAAGCTCTTGGTCTGCAGGGCGGCACGGGTGATCCCCTGCAGCACCTGGCTCGACGTGGCCGGCACGGCGTCGCGCGCCTCCACCAGCTTCAGGTCGCGCCGCTTCAGCATCGAGTTCTCATCCCGCAGCTCGCGCGCCGTGATGATCTGACCCGCCTTGAAACGCTCGGAATCACCCGGATCGACCACCACCTTCTTGTCGTAGATCCAGTCGTTCTCATCGCGGAATTCATTCTTGTCGACGATCTGTTTCTCCAGGAACTTGGTGTCGCCGGGATCTTCGATGATCACCTTGCGCATCATCTGCCGCACGATGATCTCAAAGTGCTTGTCGTTGATCTTCACCCCCTGCAGACGGTACACCTCCTGCACCTCGTTGACGATGTATTCCTGCACCTCGGTGGGGCCTTTGATGGCCAGGATGTCTTCGGGCGTGATGGCTCCGTCGGACAGCGGGGTGCCGGCACGCACATAGTCGTTCTCCTGGACGAGGATCTGCTTCGACAGCGGCACGAGGTACTTCTTCACCTCGCCCGTACGCGACTTGACGATGATCTCGCGGTTGCCCCGCTTGATCTTGCCGAACGACACCTCGCCGTCGATCTCCGACACCACGGCCGGGTTGGAGGGGTTGCGGGCCTCAAAGAGCTCGGTCACACGCGGCAGACCACCCGTGATGTCGCCCGACTTGCCCACGGCACGCGGGATCTTCACCAGGATGTCGCCGGCATGCACCTCGTCGCCCTCCTCCTGCATGATGTGGGCACCCACCGGCAGGTTGTACGATTTCTCCTCGCCGGTCTTTTTGTCGATGATCTTCACCATCGGACTGCGTGTCTTGTCACGCGACTCGATGATCACCTTTTCGCGGAAACCGGTCTGTTCGTCGATCTCGGCATGGTAGGTCTGACCCTCCACGAGGTTCTCGAAGTGGATCACCCCGTCGATCTCGGAGATGATCACAGCATTGTAAGGATCCCATTCACAGATGAGGTCTCCTTTCTTCACCACATCGCCCGGCTTGAAGTAGAGGGTCGATCCATAGGGGATGGCGTGGGTGGTGAGGGCGATGCCGGTGTTGATGTCGACGATCTTCAGTTCGCCGAGGCGGCCGATGACCACCGACACCTTGCGGCCGGTCTCATCGGTCTTCTCCACCACGCGCAGGTCTTCGATCTCGAGACGCCCGTCATACTTGGCGATGATGTTCGACTCGGTCGTGATGTTCGAGGCGGTACCCCCGACGTGGAAGGTACGCAGTGTCAACTGGGTACCCGGCTCGCCGATGCTCTGGGCGGCGATGACCCCCACGGCCTCGCCGATCTGCACCATCTTGCCGGTGGCCAGGTTCCGGCCGTAGCACTTGGCACATACCCCTTTCTTCGACTCGCATGTCAGCACCGAACGGATTTCCACCTGTTCGATGGGCGATTCTTCGATCTTCTTGGCCACCTCTTCGGTGATCTCTTCGCCGGCAGCGATGATCAGCTCGCCGGTATGGGGATGGTAGATATCGTGGACGGTCGTACGGCCCAGGATACGGTCGTAGAGGGTCTCGACGATCTCCTCGTTCTTTTTGATGGCCGTAGCCACCAGTCCCCGCAGCGTGCCGCAGTCCTCCTCGGTGATCACCACATCCTGCGAGACATCCACCAGACGACGCGTTAGGTAACCGGCGTCAGCCGTCTTCAGGGCTGTGTCGGCAAGCCCCTTACGGGCACCGTGGGTCGAGATGAAGTATTCCAACACCGACAGTCCCTCTTTGAAGTTCGAGAGGATCGGGTTCTCGATGATCTCCGACCCCGTGGCGCCCGACTTCTGCGGCTTGGCCATCAGACCTCGCATGCCCGAGAGCTGACGGATCTGTTCTTTCGAACCCCGGGCCCCCGAGTCGAGCATCATGAACACCGGGTTGAAACCGTTCTTGTCGGTCGAGAGGCGTTTCATCAACGCCTGCGTCAGCTTGGCGTTGGTATGTGTCCAGATGTCGATGATCTGGTTGTACCGTTCGTTGTTGGTGATGAATCCCATGTTGTAGTTGTTCATCACCTCTTCGACCTGCCTGTAACCTTCTTCGATGAACTTCTCTTTCTCCTCGGGAACGATCACGTCGCCCAGGTTGAAGGAGAGACCGCCGCGGAAGGCCATCTCGTAACCCATCGCCTTGATGTCGTCGAGGAACTTGGCCGTCTTGGCCGTGCCGGTTTTCTTGAGCACCGTGCCGATGATGTCACGCAGCGCCTTTTTGGTGAGCAGTGTGTTGATGAAACCCATCTCCTTCGGCACCAGCTCGTTGAAGAGCACACGCCCGACGGTGGTCTCGACGATCTTCTTCACCGGCTGGTCGTTCTCGATGTCATCCACCCGCACCTTGATGACGGCATGCAGGTCGACCTTCTTCTCGTTGTAGGCGATGATCACCTCTTCAGGCGAATAAAAGGTCATTCCTTCGCCTTTGACCTTCTCCTCGGGGGTGCTGCGCTTGGCCTTGGTGATGTAATAGAGGCCGAGCACCATATCCTGCGAGGGAACGGTGATGGGGGCGCCGTTGGCGGGGTTGAGGATGTTGTGCGAGGCGAGCATCAGCAGCTGGGCCTCGAGGATGGCAGCATTGCCCAGGGGCAGGTGCACGGCCATCTGGTCGCCGTCGAAGTCGGCGTTGAACCCCGTACAGGCCAGCGGATGCAACTGGATGGCCTTGCCCTCAATGAGCTTAGGCTGGAAGGCCTGGATCCCCAGACGGTGCAGTGTAGGAGCACGGTTGAGCAGGACGGGATGACCCTTCAGCACGTTTTCCAGGATATCCCACACCACCGGGTCCTTGCGGTCGACGATCTTCTTGGCCGACTTCACCGTCTTGACGATGCCGCGCTCGATGAGCTTACGGATGATGAAAGGCTTGTACAGCTCGGCGGCCATGTCTTTCGGCAAGCCGCACTCGTGCATCTGCAGCTCCGGCCCCACAACGATCACCGAACGGGCCGAATAGTCGACACGTTTCCCCAACAGGTTCTGACGGAAACGCCCCTGCTTTCCCTTGAGGCTGTCGCTGAGCGACTTCAGCGGGCGATTGTTCTCGGTCTTGACCACGTTCGACTTGCGTGAGTTGTCGAAAAGCGAGTCGACCGCTTCCTGCAGCATTCTCTTCTCGTTGCGGAGGATCACCTCCGGCGCCTTGATCTCGATGAGGCGCTTGAGACGGTTGTTGCGGATGATCACGCGACGGTAGAGGTCGTTCAGGTCGGAGGTGGCGAAGCGTCCGCCGTCGAGCGGCACCAGGGGCCGCAGGTCGGGCGGGATCACCGGCACCACCTTGATGATCATCCATTCGGGTCGGTTGATATGTTTCGAAGCGCGGAAGGCCTCCACCACCTGCAGACGTTTCAGCGCCTCGTTCTTGCGCTGCTGCGAGGTCTCGTGGCTGGCCTTGTCGCGCAGCGTATAGGAGAGCTCATCCAGATCCAGGCGCGACAACAGCTTGTACAGCGCCACCCCGCCCATGTCGGCGATGAACTTGTCGGGGTGGTCATCCTCCAGGTACTGATTGTCCTTGGGCAGACGCTGGAGGATGTCGAGGTACTCCTCCTCGGTGAGGAAATCCATGTACTTGATCCCCTCCTTCTCCATCACGCCGGGGTTGATCACCACGTAGCGTTCGTAATAGATGATCGAGTCGAGCTTTTTGCTCGGCAGCCCCAGCAGATAGCCGATCTTGTTGGGCATGGAGCGGAAGTACCAGATATGCGCCACGGGCACCACCAGGTTGATGTGGCCCATCCGTTCGCGGCGCACCTTTTTCTCGGTCACCTCCACACCACAGCGGTCGCAGACGATCCCCTTGTAGCGAATCCCCTTGTATTTGCCGCAATGGCATTCGTAGTCACGCACGGGGCCAAAGATCCTCTCGCAGAACAGACCGTCCCGTTCGGGCTTGTAGGTCCGGTAGTTGATGGTCTCGGGTTTGAGGACCTCACCGTGCGACTGTTCCAGGATCTCTTCGGGCGACGCCAGACCGATGGTCACCTTCGTGAAGTCGGAATTTACTTTGTTATCTTTTCTGAACGACATATGTGGAATGGTTAATTTTCATGGAACAAGTTCAAAAACTATAGCAAGCCGGCAGCTTACTCGAGCCGTACGCTGAGGGCGAGGCCTTTGAGCTCGTGGAGCAGCACGTTGAGCGACTCGGGGATGCCGGGCTTCGGCATGTTTTCGCCCTTGACAATGGCCTCGTAGGTGCGGGCGCGTCCCTGGACGTCGTCCGACTTGACCGTCATCACCTCCTGGAGGATGTTGGCGGCGCCGAAGGCTTCGAGGGCCCACACCTCCATCTCCCCGAAACGCTGGCCGCCGAACTGGGCTTTCCCGCCCAGCGGCTGCTGCGTGATCAGCGAGTAAGGACCGATCGAGCGGGCATGCATCTTGTCGTCGACCAGATGGCCCAACTTGAGCATGTAGATCACCCCCACCGTTGCCGGCTGGTCGAAACGCTCGCCCGTGCCACCG
>Ga0256835_1000447_pt1 | contig 30984 bp, 29 predicted proteins | sample PIR30metaG_FD_185972 | JGI IMG/M metagenome (GOLD analysis project Ga0256835, IMG submission 185972) | Hydrothermal vent microbial communities from East Pacific Rise, Pacific Ocean - PIR-30 | ecosystem: Environmental > Aquatic > Marine > Hydrothermal vents | place: Pacific Ocean: East Pacific...
GGAAGTATATATGTTTGTGAGCTTTTTTTAGAAGAATGCAAAGACTTTAAAGATGTGTTTAGGAAGAAATAGTTTTTGTCCGAAGGTAGGAAATTAAACAGCCCCTTTACAAATATGTTATAATACAATACTAAAATTTTTAATATTCTCATTAAAGGTGATAAATGAATATTTATATTGTAAGACATGGTTCAACAGAATGGAATGAGAAGGATCTGGTGCAGGGAAATATTGATATTGAACTTTCGGAAAGGGGGAGAACTGAGGTTGAAAAAACAGCGGAATTTTTAAAAAATATTGAATTCAAAAGAATTTTCTCAAGTGAAATGAAAAGGGCTTTTCATACTGCGGAAATCATTAATAAAAACCGAAACCTTGAAATAACAACAGTGAAAGAATTAAATGAGCTTGATTGCGGTGATTGGGAAGGACTTACAATGCAGCAAATCAGAGAGGAGAGAGCTGATGAGTATTCAAAACTAAAAGAAAATCCTGAGTACAAAATCCCCGGAGGAGAATCATTTATGGATGTCGTAAGAAGGTTTAAAGTCGGATGGGAAAAGGTAATGCAAATGAGCAATGGTGAGGATTTTCTCTTTATTACTCATATAGTAATAACAAGAGCCTTTCTTTTTACAAACCTTGGGATACCTTACGAAAGCGTAAGATCTTTTATCATTAACAATGCTTCTTTTACACATTTTGAATTTGATAATGGGAGATATTTTTTAAAACTCTGGAATTACAGGCCTTACGAAAATGGAATATATTAAAAGAAAAATAGAGACAATTGTAAGTGAATATGTAAAAAAAGAGTTTGGGGAGGATTATCCCGTAAGATTTTTAAATCCTCCAAAAATTTCAATGGGAGATCTTACTCTCTCTTCAGCTTTTGAGATAGGGAAAAAGCTGAGAAAAAATCCGAGAGAGATAGCGGAAAAATTTAAGTCAGTCCTTGAAAAATTGGAAGAAGTGGAGAAAATTGAAATAGCAGGTCCCGGATACATAAACTTTTTTTTCAAAAAAGAAAAGTATCTTGAAGAGATAGAAAAGGTTTTAAATTACAAAAGAGATACGGAGGCAGAGGAAAAAATAATAGTTGAGCATACAAACATCAATCCTAATAAAGCCGCTCATATAGGACACATAAGAAATGCTGTTTTGGGAGATACCTTGGTGAGAATGCTCAGAGCAACCGGTAAAAAGGTGGAGGTACAGAATTATATTGATGATACGGGGGTTCAGGTTGCGGATGTTGTTTACGGTGTTCTTTATATTGACAGAAAGAGTATTGATGAGCTCAAAAAAATTGATAAAATTGATTATTATCTCTGGGACCTCTATGTGAAAGTTTATGAAAAGGATGATGAGGAAAGCAAGCAAAAAAGAAGAGAGGTTCATCATAAGATAGAAAGAGGGGAAAATCCTGAAAAAGAGTATGCTGAATTTATATCAACGGAAGTTTTGAAAAGACACCTTCAAACCACAGCCCGTCTTGGGATAGATTATGATGTTTTACCGAGAGAGAGTGATATTATATCCCTTAAATTCTGGGAAAGTGCCTTTGAACTTATGAAGGAAAAAGGGGTGATATATTTTCAGACCGAAGGGGATAATAAGGGCTGCTGGGTTATGAAAGTTTTTGAAGACGGAGAGGAGAGGGAAAAGGTAATAGTAAAGTCAAATGGAGCAATTACCTATGTCGGAAAAGACATATCCTATCATCTCTGGAAATTCGGTCTTTTTGAAAAGGACTTTTATTATAAAAAGCTTGACAACAGGCACTATATCACAACATCTTCAGAAAAGGATGCTGATAAAAATGTATCTTTCGGTAAGGGCGACAGAGTTTATAATGTCATAGATCAAAGGCAATCCTACCTCCAAAACATAGTAAAAAAAGCTCTTAAAAAAATGGGCTTTGAAAAGCAATCTGAAAATCTTATTCACTTTTCCTATGAAGTTGTTGCACTTTCTAAAAAATCCGCAAAAGAGATGGGTTTTAACACTGACACAGACAAATCATTCGTTGAAGTTTCAGGGAGAAGGGGAGTTGGAGTTAAAGCTGATGATCTCATTGATGAGCTTGAAAAAAGAGCCTTAAAAGAAGTTAAAGAAAGACATCCCGAGTTTTCTTCTGAAAAATCAGAATCAATAGCAAAGATGATTTCATCATCAGCATTAAGATACTATATGATTAAATACACACTAAACTCAATGATTGTCTTTGATTTTGAAGAAGCCCTTAAATTTGAAGGGGAAACAGGCCCATATCTTCAGTATTCAAATGTTAGAATGAAAAGCCTTTTCAGAAAATTTGAAGAAGAGTTCGGGAAAAAACCCGAAGATGAAATAAATCCTCCCTACTCATTTGATTCCTTTGAACCAAAAGAGAGAGAAGAGCTCTGGGAGGCCATAATAATAGGCTCACGCTTTGATAATGAGCTTGATACTGCAATAAAAAACCTGGAGCCTTCAAGGCTTGCTAAGTACGGATTTTATCTGTGTCAAAAACTTAATTTCATATACAATAATTTTCCGGTGATTAAGGAGAAAAATCAGGAGAGAAGGAAAATCACACTCTTTACATTGCACTTTTTATACAAACAATTAAATAAAGTTTTGGATATTTTGGGAATAGAAAAACCCGAAGCAATGTAGGAGGTGTAAATGATTGAGGTAAACAATCTAACCCGTAAGTACGGGGAGAAAGTTGCTGTAAACAATATCTCCTTTTCAGTCGAAAAGGGAAAAATCTGGGGATTTTTGGGACCTAACGGAGCAGGAAAGACAACCACAATGAGAATCCTCACAGGCTATCTTCCTCCGACAGAGGGAAGTGCGAAAGTTGCCGGATTTGATATTACAAAAGAGCCTTTGAAAGCAAAAAAACACATCGGCTATCTTCCGGAAATTCCACCGCTCTACAATGAGATGACAGTGAAAGGCTATATAAGCTTTGTGGCTGAGCTAAAAGGTGTTAGCGGAAAAGAGAGAAAGACAGCAGTAGGGCAGGCAATAGAGAAAGCAGGACTTTCCGCTGTGGCAGGAAGACTTATTAAAAATCTTTCAAAAGGGTACAGACAGAGAGTCGGAATAGCTCAGGCAATAGTCAACAATCCTGATATTCTTATTCTTGATGAACCCACAATAGGGCTTGATCCCGCTCAGATAATTGAAATTCGTGAACTTATAAAATCTCTGAGGGGAGAACACACTGTGATTCTTTCCACCCACATTCTTCCGGAAGTAACTCAGACCTGTGACGGAGTTGTTATCATCAATGAAGGTCAGCTCAGAGCATCCGGTCCTTTAGAGGAAATTCAGAAAAAGTTCAGTGAAGAAAATGGGATTTACCTTGAAACAGAACCTGAAATTTCAGAAGATGAGCTAAAAGGTGTTGACGGAATAAAGGATGTACTTAAAAGCGGAAATGGTTATAAGCTTTTCTGGGAAGATGAGGAAAAGGGAACAAAATTCTTAAATGAATTCATAAGGTCAAAATCTTTAAATATCAAGGAATGGAAAAGACTTTCTTCAACTCTTGAAGACATTTACCTTAAAATTGTGGCTTCAGATAAAGGAGGTGTAAAATGAAAGGACTCTGGGCAATTACGAAAAAAGAGATAAAGACATACCTTACATCTCCCATTGCTTATGTTCTGATAGCGGTTTTTCTTCTTATAAGCGGATACTTTTTTTACAATATGATCTGGTGGTTTAATTCCCAGAGCATTGCAATGTCAAGAAATCCCTATTACATGAGGCAATTAAATATAAACCGATTCGTCTATGAGCCTCTTTTTCACAATATCTCTGTTATACTTCTTCTTATTTTCCCACTTCTTACAATGAGACTTTTCGCTGAAGAGAAGAGAACGGGAACAGAGGAACTTCTGTATACAAGTTCTGTTACAAATACCGAGATAGTTCTGGGAAAATTCTTGGGTGCGACTTTTGTTCTCTTTGTAATGCTTCTTTTAACCGGAGTTTATGCTGTTTTCGGATATCTTTACAGTAGCCCTGAAACAATTCCCCTTTTGATGGGATACTTAGGACTTTTCCTTATGGGAATTGCATTTATCGGTATCGGATTATTCTTCTCATCGATTACGGAAAGTCAGGTGGTGGCCGCATCTTTGAGCTTTGGTATGCTTTTGCTTTTGTGGGTTCTCTCATGGAGCGGACAGGCGGCAGGACCATCACTTAAGCCAATTCTCAATTACCTTTCATTTTTCGAACATTTTAAGGATATGCCGAGAGGTGTTTTAAACCTTACTGACCTTGTGTATTATCTCAGTGTCACATATTTCTTTTTATTCTTAACACAATCTTACTTAGAATCAAGAAGGTGGAGGTGATAAAATGGAGGGATTGAAAAAAGTACTTAATTATATAGCAATAATATTAATAGTTGTGGGTGTAGCACTCTTTAAAATAATACCTGACAAATCCTTTATCGGATGGATTGTTCTTGCTTTAGGTATTATAGGATATCTCTTTTATCTTTACCTTAACAGAGATAATCTTAAGGATAGTTTAAAGAGAAAAACACTACTTTACAGCAGCAATCTTTTTATAATAGTAATACTCGTTCTTGCAATAATAGTGGCTCTTAATATTCTTACTATGAAGCTTCAAAAGAGATATGATTTTACCGAAGGGAAAATATACTCCCTTTCCCCTCAGACAATAAAGGTTTTGAAAAATCTTAAAAAGGATCTTTCGATAAAAGCCTTTTATTCTGATACGGGCACAAGAGTTGCGGAAGATACTTTGAAACTTTACAGATTCTATTCTCCTAAAATAAGATATGAGATAATAGATCCCAACAAAAACCCCGGACTCGCAAGAAGATACAATATCACTGCGGAAGGTACAACAGTACTTGAATACGGGGACAAAGAGGAGAAGATAGAATCTCTTACGGAAGAGGAGCTTACAAATGCAATAATCAAAATCACAAGGGAGACAAAAAAGAAGGTATGCTTTTTGCAGGGGCACGGAGAAGCTTCCATTAAGGATACTGATAAAACCGGTATGTCATCATTAGGAGATTCTCTTAAAAAGGTAGGATATGAAGTCAGTGATTTGAATATAGCTGAAAAGGGTAAAATTCCCGAATCCTGCGATATTTTGGTTGTTGCTGGACCTCAAAAACCCCTTTTTGATAATGAAATTACAATGATAGATGATTTTATAAAAGAGGGCAAAAGTGTTCTTTTGATGGTTGACCCTGATACAGGGCCAAAGCTTGAGAAAATGATTAAAAAGTACGGAATATCCCTTGATAATGATGTTGTTGTGGATCTTGTATCAAGAGTTCTCAGCGGAGATCCCCTTATGCCTATTGTAAACAAATATGAATACCATGAAATAACCAAAAACTTCAAGTATGCGGCTCTTTTCCCCTATGCAAGATCTGTTACAGCTTTAAAGCCAGCTCCGAAAGATGTGAATGTAACAGAACTTGCAAAAACATCTCCCAATGCATGGGGAGAGACAAATATGAAAGAGGAGCTTAAAACAGGAAAATTAACATTCAATCCTGACAAAGACAAACCCGGTCCAGTCTCACTCATAGCAGTATCAGACATAACGATAAATGAAAAAGATGGCAAAAGCAAAGAGGCAAGACTTGTTGTTGTGGGGGACTCCGATTTTGCAAAAAATTCATTCATAGGAACCTCAGGAAATGAAAATCTTATTATGAATATAATAAACTATCTTTCCCAGCAAAAAGATTTAATTTCAATCACACCAAAATCAGCAAGAACCTCAGCAATTACACTCACCCCCGCTCAGGGAAGTTTGATTTTTTATGTCAGTATAGTAATATTACCTCTTCTTCTTTTATTCATAGGAATAGCAGTCTGGATCAGGAGGAGGGCACTATGAATGTAAAAAAAATAGTAATTTTGTTGGTTATATTGGCAGGACTTATCTTCGGAATTTATCTTGCAAACAAAAAGCAGGAGAAAACCGAAGAGGCTAAGATTCTCGTTAATTTGAAATCAGATGAGATTGTTAAAATAAAGCTTACCGAAGGCAAGAGAAAGATTGTTGTTGAGAAAAAGGATAAAAGCTGGAAAATCGTATCTCCCATAAAAACAAATGCGGATGAGGTTATTGTTGAAAGAATAGTAAGTGATTTTTCAGAGCTTAAACCTGAAAAAACGGTTGATAAAAATCCTTCGAACCTGAAAAAATATGGTCTTGAAAATCCGGAAAGAGCCATAACCCTATACTCAAAAACAGGAGAAAAGTACACAATTCTTTTCGGAGACAAAGGTCCTCTCGGAGATGAATATTATGCAAAGCTTAAAAGCTCACCAAAGGTGGTTCTTCTGTCATCAATGAAAAGGGATGATGTAATGAAAACAGTTTCCGATTTGAGAGATAAGCATCTTGTTAAAGTTGAGACAGGAGATGTAAAAGGATTTTCAATAAATAATACAAAGGAAAATAAGATCTTAGAATTTAAGAGAGCGGATGAAAGATGGTTTTTCCTGAAACCAAAAAAATGCCTTGCAAATGAATCAAAAACTGATGATCTTCTTTTTTCAATTCAAAACCTTGAAGCAAAAGACATAGTTAAAGATTCTCCTTCTGAAAAAGATTTAAGTGAGTACAATCTTAAAGATCCTGAAATTAAAATTATAATAAATCTAAAAGATAGTAAAAAGGAACTTTTTGTCTCCAAAAAGGGAGAAGATTATTTTGCCTACTCAAAGGATAGCAATTTCATAGGGAAGATAAACAGTACCTTTGTTGATGATATTTCAAAGGATTTTAAGGAATTAAGAGAGAAAAAGGTAGCTGTCTTCTCAGGATATAAGATAAATAAGATAGAATTTACCGGATACGGAAAGAGCTATCTTATGGAAAAGGATGGAAATGGGACATGGAGGCTTAAAAAGCCTGAAAAATTCATTTTGCAGGATGAAAAAGTATCCGATTTTATATCCGCAATCGAGGATATGGAAGCAAAGGAAATCATAGATGAGCCCGGAGATTTGAGGCAATACGGACTTGATAAACCTTCAATTAAAGTGAAACTTTATCCTGAGGATGGTAAACCTATAGTTTTGCTTTTCGGGAAAGAGAAGGATAATGATATTTTTGTGAAAAATCAGGAATTTTCATACATTTTTAAGGTCGGTACAGATTCACTTGACAAATTCCCCAAAAAGAGTATAATAGACTGGAAATTTAAGGAAAGGAAAAAAGAGGAAGATTAAAAACTTCCCTCCTTTTGCCTCCTTTGTTTTTATATCAGGGGGAGTTATAAAAGACTCCCCCACCCCTCCCCCTCCATAAAAGCTTTTAAGCTTAAAACTCTATGGCTAATTTCAAGAGTTGTCTTATGTTTAATGAATGCATACATATAGGAAAACAATAGATACAATAGAATTATTGAATAAATTTTCAGGAGTAAAATCCATTAAAAAAAGAACTCTTTACCTGTTTTTCAGGGCAGAAGATTGAATGGTTTTATCACTCTGTCCAAAACTCCCTGAAGCTTGGAAATGGCTATTCCGTAATTTGTTATGGGAACACTTCTTCTCACACTTTCGTTGAGTCTTCGCATCATCTCCATCCTGTTTAGCATACATGCTCCGCAGTGAATTACAAGGGAAAATTTCTCAAGCTCTTCGGGAAAATCACTTCCGGACGCAATCTCTATATTTAATTCTTTACCTGTGTATTGCAAAAGCCATCTCGGAATCTTAACCCTTCCTATATCATCAGCCTGAACATGATGGGAGCATGCCTCAGCAATAAGCACATTATCTCCGTCTTTAAGCTCATCTATTTTTTTAGCTCCCTTTACAAATTCGGAAAGCTCCCCTTTGTATCTTGAAAAGAGTATTGAAAATGTCGTAAGTTTAATGTCCTCCGGGACATCGGCGGAAACCTTAAGAATAACCTGCGAATCAGTAATCACCAATGCCGGTTTTTTAGCAAGATTTTTCAATGTATCTTCAAGCTCTCTCTCTTTTACAACGACAGCTGTCGCATCATTATCCAGAATCTCTCTTATTGTTTGAACCTGAGGTAAAATCAATCTTCCTTTGGGAGCTGCAAGATCAATAGGGACCACTAAAACTATAATATCGCCCCCTTTTATAAGGTCTCCCACCAAAACCCTCTCCTCCTTTAAATAAGAGGGAGCAAGTTTTATTATAAGATTTTTAAGCTCATTTATATTTTCACCTGTTTTTGCGGAGACGCAGATATGATTTGCCCCTATCTTATCAGCAAACCTAATGTCTTTTTCCAATGGCTCTTTAATATCAATCTTATTAAAAACTATTATGTAAGGAATCTTAAGCTCCTTTATTTCAAGAATTATCTTTTCTGTCTTTTCATCAATACCATTTTCATCAACAACAATAAGAGCAAGATCGGATTTGAAAAGCACTTTTTTAGTTGCTTTAACCCTCTTTTCGCCCAATTCTCCCGTATCATCAATCCCTGCGGTATCATAAAAGGTAACAGGCCCCAGAGGCAAAAGTTCATAGTGTTTTGCAACAGGATCTGTCGTTGTTCCGGCAATATCGGACACTATTGCAATATCCTGTCCCACAATAGCATTAATAAGAGAGGATTTTCCGGCATTTCTTTTACCTACAAGTGAAATTATAAGTCTTTCTCCTCTCGGTGCTTTAGCCATACTTTCCTCCTATGATAAATTAAAAAATATCAAAACAAAAACCGAGTATTTTCATCTTATACCTTCTCGTTGAATAACCATTTACTAAGAGGTATTAGTTTTATCACCTTTTTTTTGTATTCTAATTCTCCCTCAAAATCACCTGTTATTATAATAAGCTCATCACAGGAAAGCTCTTCGCTTGCTTCAAAAATAGCCTTTAACTCCCTCTCCTTTAATTTTTCATCATCATTCCACAAAGAGACCTGAATAATTTTTTTTACTTTAATTCCATTTTTTACTATAAAATCCACCTCTCTTCTGTTTCTCGTTTTATAGTAAAATAATTCCTGATTGGGTGATAATCCTTCTTTTATCAACTCAGTAAAAACAAGATTTTCCATCAATTTCCCGGTATCATTTGAAATCCTAACGCTTTTTGCCTCTATGAAGCCATTATCCACAATATACACTTTTCTTGGAGAACGAAGCCTTTCTTTTGATTTGAAAGAATACCCAAATAGAGTAAATATTAAGTATGCCTCCTGAATATAGGAAATAAATTTTTCCACTGTCGTAATACTTTTAAATGAAAGAGAATTTCTGAGTTTTCTTGCTGTGAAAAGAGAAGAAAAATTGTTAATTAAGTATGAGGAAAGCTTTATCAAGTCAACCGAATGTCTTAAATTATATCTTTTTACAATATCCTTTAAGAGGATAGAATCAAAAAGTATGCGGAGGTACTCTTTATAATCAAACTCATTTATTACCACTTCAGGGTAGCCCCCCTTTATTATAAACTCATCTATTAACCTCAATGTCTCAGCCTGTTTTTGGGGAAGTTCAGTATATTCGTCCATACTGATTTTTTTAGCTCTTAAAAATTCTTTGAAATTAAAAGGCATTATTTCAATTGGGATATGTCTTCCGGTAAGTGCTGTTGAAAGTTCGGTACTTAAAAGATTGGCATTTGAACCCGTTATCACGAGATTATATCCCTCTCTCTGGAGGCGGTTTACAAATAACTGCCAATTCTCAAGATTCTGAATTTCATCAAAAAAAATTGTCTTAACATCTCCGTAAGCCAAATGAAGCTCCTTAAGAATCTCGTTCGTGTCTATTTTTGACATAGAGAGAAAACCTTCATCATCAAAATTCAAGTACATAAAAGGATGCTCTTTTAAGAGCATAAAAGCAAACACTGATTTTCCCGCTCTTCGTGGTCCTACTATAACCTTAATCATAGATGTGTCTATCCACTTTTTTGCTGCTTTTAATTTTTCCCTTTCGATAAAAGTACTATACAAAAAATTTTCCTTTTCAAATTTTTGCCTTAAAATAAGCTTCCTTAACATAATTTAACCTCTACTGAACATAAATAATAAATAATGTTCATTATAATAGTTTAAATGAACAATAAAGTCAAGTTAAACAATTGCTTCGTTATTTTATTAATTCTTCTTTTTATAATTCCCAATTGATTCAGAAGGTATGAACCCTGCAGAACTTATTATTTCCTTTATTTTATTTACATCTTCAAGGGTTGAGCTGTCACTTTCGTTTTTTCCAGGATATATATTATAAAGCTTTCTCACTTTAAGAGGAGTAACCGACGGCATTATTACATTTGCTCCTACAATAAGTCCCTGAACCCTTGCATCCTTTTCAAGGGATGCCATCGCACTTGTGGAAGGTATATTGGAATAGGGATTTAAAATTCTTAAAAGAGCAATTGTTCTCAATGATTTTGTAAGATCACCGCAGGAGTAATCATAAAGAGGCGTCTTATTGTGAGGGATAAAGGGGCCCGATGCAATCATGTGAAGGCCTAAAAGAGAAAGCTCCAAAATATCATTTGCAAGAATTTCATCTGTCATCCCGGGAAGTCCAACTATTACCCCTGAACCAACTTCATATCCGAGTTTCATCAAAATTTCTATAAGTTTAAGCCTCTCTTTAAGCTCCCTTCCGGGTCTCATCTTTCTGTAAAGCTCTTCGTCAAATGTTTCAACCTTAAGAAGATATCTATTAGCTCCGGCATCCTTCCACCTTTTAAGCTCATCATAACTTCTCTCCCCCAATGAAAGTGTTATTGCAATGGTATTTCCGTATTTTTCCCTTATCTTTTTTATAATCTTTTCAATAAATTCTTCGGTATAATGGGGGTCATTTCCCGATTGCAGAACAACAGTTCCTATTTTGCTCTTTTTAACCAATTCCACAGACTCCATTATTTCATCAAAATTCAATCTGTATCTTTTAAGCTCGCTGTTCTGGCACCTTAATCCACAGTAAAGACACTTTTCCTTACAAATATTCGAAAACTCCACAACTCCTCTTAGATAAACCTCTTTCCCAAAAAGTTTTTCTCTTAATTTTTCGCCCTCTGAAAAAAGGGCTTCATCGTCCTTTCCCTGTATAAACTCTTTAATCTCTCTTAATTTCATCTCTGGTATATCCCAATTTGTGCATTCTCTTCGGATTTAAAAGATTTTTTATCTCCTCCTCCGAAAGATAATTCTTTAAAATTTCCTCAACAGGTAAATTCTTCTCTTTTGATTTCTTTAATATTTTATCAACTGTCTCATAACCCAAAACAGGGACCAAAATAGTAGCTATTGTTTTACTATTTCTCAAATTTTCTTTACATTTTTCAGGATTGGCTTTTATTCCTTCCACACATTTTTTCCTGAATATTATTGTCGCATTTATAAGAAGTTTCAAAGATTCCAAAAACACTTTTGATAGAAGGGGATAAAACTGATTGAGTTCAAGATTTCCGGATGATGCAATCATAGTAATTATACTATCATTTGAAATCACCCTCATGGCAATCTGGGAAACAGCTTCTGGGATAACAGGATTAACTTTGCCCGGCATTATTGAGGAACCCGCCTGAACAGGAGGAAGAATTATCTCTCCTATTCCACCATTGGGCCCGCTCGAAAGAATTCTAAGATCAGTTGAAATTTTAAAAAGATTGGAAGCATATGCTTTCAACATGCCGAAAACCTCAACATACGCATCAAGGTTTTGAGTGGCATCCACAAGATTCTCCGCCCTTGCTATATTCAATCCGGTTATTTTTCTTAAAGTTTCGGTAACCTTAAGAATATAATCCCTTGCTGCTCCAATTCCCGTACCTATTGCAGTGCCACCCAGGTTAACAGTTTTTATTCTTTCTCTTGATTTAAAGACTCTCCATCTATCCCTTGATATTGCCTCAGCATATGCTCCGAATTCCATACCCAAAGTCATGGGAACAGCATCCTGAAGCTGGGTTCTTCCAAGTTTAACAATATCCTTAAATTCGAACTCCTTTTTTTGAAAAGATCCTTGAAGAGTAGCTATCTCCGGCTCAAGTTTTTTCAATAGTTTTAATATCGCAACTTTCAAAGCCGTAGGGTATACATCATTTGTTGATTGATGCATATTAACATGATGGAGAGGATTAATATATTCATAATCCCCTTTTTTTCGTCCGGCTTTTTCAAGGGCAATGTTTGCAATAACTTCATTGAAATTCATATTTGTTGATGTTCCTGCTCCTCCCTGATAAGGGTTTACTATTATTTGCTCATGATACTTTCCGTTTATAATTTCATTGCAGGCAAAAATAATGGGCTCTGCAATCTCCTTTTCAAGATAACCCAAATCTCTGTTTGTAATTGCAGCAGCTAATTTAACTTCCGCAAAAGCCACTGTAAATTCTTCGGGGATTTTATCTTCGGAAAAAGGAAAATTCTCAAAAGCTCTAAGAGTGTGAATTCCGTAATACGCATCATCGGGAAGCTCTCTCTCTCCTAAGGAATCTCTTTCAACTCTCATCAATGTCCTCCCTTAGTTTGTTTAAAAGTTCTTCAATTTTTAATCTATCAGGCTTTTCACAGAAAAGCAAATACCTTTCATTTATTCTGTACATTGAGGGAGGCTCAAAACCGGAAGGTCTTTCACCGCATACAAAGGAGATTCTTCTTCCCATTTTTTCGGCAATCCAGAGTCCGCCGCATCCATATTCTGCGGAAATATCTTTAAGATATTTCTCTATTTCATTAAAAGTAGAGATCTCTTTCGCCATTCTCAATTCTTGTCAAATATTCTTTCAGCTTTTTGTATGCTTTTGGCATCTTTTCTTTAACTTCATTAAGCTCTTTCTCTATGAGAGCATTTCCTATTTTTGCCGTATCCTCTGATGCAAAATCCAGAAGCCATTCCTTAAAGGTAGTTATTGCATTTAATTTGCAGTATTTTCCTTCTGTTCCTGCTCTTAAAAGATCCATTATGCACTTTCCGGTTCTTCCGCATCTGTAACCCGCAGTACAAAAAGATGTTATGTATCCCATCTTTGCAAGATCCCTTATAAGCTCATCAAGAGTTCTCGGATCTCCAATTAAGAATTGTTGCCTTTCGAGCTCCTGCTCAGTATACCTGTCACTGTAAGCTCCTATCCCTATCTTGGTGGAGGCGTCTGTTTGGGTAATTCCCAATGACATAACCCTGTCTCTTATCTCTTTTGGTTCTCTCGCTGTTAATATCATACCTGTATAAGGGATTGCAAGCCTCAGAACAAGTATTATTCTTTCAAAATCCTCATCACTTACAGCATACTTTGTTTTATCAATGTAAGGTGTATTTGCAGCTGGCTCAAGCCTTGGAAAAGAAACTGTGTGAGGACCTATCCCGAATTTTTTCTCAAGTTCAAGCGCATGATAAAGAAGACCCATAACCTCAAATCTCCAATCATAAAGACCAAAAAGAGCCCCTATTCCAACATCATCCACTTCAGCCTCAAGAGCTCTGTGCATACAATAAAGTCGCCATCTGTAATTTCCCTTTAATGTATTCTGAGGATGAACCATTTTGTATGTTTCATGATGATAGGTCTCCTGGAATACCTGATATGTACCTATACCCACCTCTTTAAGCCTTCTGAGTTCATCTATCTGAAGAGGTGCAGCATTAACATTGGCTCTTCTTATCTGCCCATAACCATTTCTTACCTTAACTTTCACATCATAGATAGTCCTCAGACTATTTTCAATATAATCAACATCAGTTTTCGGATGCTCTCCGTAAACAACAATAAGCCTTTTATGTCCTATCTCACCGGCAAGTACTTCAGTCTCTTTTCTGATTTCATCTTCGGTTAAAACCCTTCTTTTGATAATTTTGTTCTCAAGTCTAAATCCACAGTAAAGGCAATTGTTAACACAATAATCTCCCATGTATAAAGGAGCAAAGGTCACTATTCGATTATCATAAACCTTTAATTTGATTTTAAGAGCAACCTCTTTCATCTCTTCGTAAAGGTCCGGATCCTTGAGGTTTATAAGCATTGCAGTCTCATCCGGAGTTAGTGTTTCAATTCTCAAAGCTTTGTCAAAAATCTCCCTTATTCTTACCGGATCAGGGTCTTTGTTCTCCTCTATCTTTTTCCAGATCTCCTCATCATTGATAAAATCATGCTCTCCATCCATATACTTTGTAATTTCTTCCTCTTTTATCCTGTTTGCTATCCAGGAATTCAAACTTTCTTTCATTTTATACCTCCTTTAATAAGCTACCAGCTTTCAAGCTGAGCAGCAAAATTCTTAATTTTTCATTTTTCATTTTTCATCCTGTAAAATCTTCATTTTTTATTCCCCCTTTATCCTTGACAATAGTGTTTTTACCTCAACACCATTAATTTGTCCGAGTTTACCGGTTAAAGCCCCCAATTCATCAGTCGTACCCTCAAAAATTATGGAAATCACCCTTACGGATTCTTCTTTGAAAGGAATACCCAATCTTCCCTTAATCAAATGGAAATAGGATGAAAGGAGCTGATTGATTTTCTTATAATTTTCGGAATTATAGACAAAGATACCTACTATCCCGAATCTTTTTTTGTTTTCCATTTTCACCTCCTTGGGTCAGGCAAAGGCCCTTCCCTCAGAAAACTTTTTTAGATTAAATTTTACTGTATGCTATTTTCAAATTATCAACTCTCTTTAAATCTTTCAATAATTCCTCAAAAACTCTTTCCTCTCCTTTGAAAACGATACTTAAAATATAGCCGTGATTTTCGGTTTGAGGTAATCCCATTCTTCCCAATATAAACTCAGCATTCTTATGCAATATCTCATTAATCTCAGGAGCCCTTTTGTTTGCATCCATCAAAATCGTAATCGTTCCTATCATTTTAATGATGTTTATGGGTTAGTTCTTTAACACAGGTACCCTTTTCAAGATCTCTCTCAAAATAACAGGTATGAAGAAGTTTGTGAGCAATATCAGAACCGGGAGCTTTGAGAAACTTTTCATAAGCTTTTTTAACAGCCGGATTTTCATGCGAGCATCTCATTGGAAGCTCTTTGTCTTCTTTATAAAGACCCTCTCCTCTTCTTGCTCTTCTTGCAAGGTCACTTCCATAAGGCTGTCCGCCTCCACCTACACAACCACCGGGGCATGCCATTATTTCAATAAAGGCATACTCACTCTTCCCTGTCTCTTCTATTTGTTTTCTTACCTTTGTCAAAAGTTTTCTCGCGTTTCCGAGACCATGAGCAACAGCTACCTTTAATTTCATCCCTCCAATCTCAAGCTCCGCTTCTTTTATCCCCTTCATTCCTCTTACCGCCTCAATATCAAGGTTCTTCAAATTCTCTCCTGTAAGTAAAAAGTATGCTGATCTAACAGCAGCTTCCATAACCCCTCCGGTAGCTCCGAAAATAGTTGCTGCTCCTGTGTATGCACCCATAAGATCATCAGCTTTTGCCTCAGGAAGGTTTTTAAAGTCTATCCCTGCTTCCTTTATCATTCTGACAAATTCTCTCGTGGTTAGGACATAATCAACATCCTGATACCCGGAATCTCTCATCTCAGGTCTTCGAGCCTCAAACTTTTTAGCTGTGCATGGCATAATTGAAACACTGACTATTTTCGCAGGATCAATACCATATTCCTGAGCAAAATATGTTTTGGTCAAAGTCCCAAACATCTGCTGTGGAGATTTGCATGTGGATGTATATTTTGCGAAATCAGGAAAATATGTTTCCATAAATTTAATCCACCCGGGAGAACAGGAGGTAATAAGAGGAAGAGGTCCGCCCTCTTTTATTCTGCCAACAAGCTCTGTACCCTCTTCCATTATTGTAAGATCCGCGGAAAAGTTTGTATCAAAAACATAATCAAAGCCCAATTTTTTTAGAGCTGCATACATTTTCCCAACAGTAACTGTACCGGGTTCCATTCCGAACTCTTCTCCCAGTGTAACCCTAAGGGCGGGAGCTTCCTGAACAACAACAACCTTTTCAGGATCAAGTAGAGCCTCCCACACTTCATCTATCTCGGATCTTTCTCTTAATGCTCCTGTCGGACAGAAAACCGTACACTGACCGCAATTCACACAAACACTGTTTCCAAGGCCTTCTTTAAAAAATGTATTTACATTAACTTCAAAACCTCTGTCAGCAAATGTTATTGCATGAACTGTCTGAATTTCACTACATACAATTATACACCTCCCGCAAGCTATACATTTGTTAGGATCTCTTATAATTGCAATACTTGTTTCATCAAGCGGTTTATACTCAAGTATTTCATCCAGCATTTTTATATCAACACCCATATTGTTTGCAAGTTCCTGAAGTTCACACTTTCCATTGGCAACACAGCTCGGGCAGGATACATCATGGTTGGATAATATCATCTCTATGACAGTTTTTCTCATTTGTCTCAATTTAACTGAATTTGTTGTTACTTTCATTCCTTCACTTACAGGAGTACAACAGGATCTTTTAGGTACAGGAGTCCCTTCAACTTCAACAACACAAACTCCGCAAGCTCCGGTCGGTTTTAAATCAGGATGATAGCAGAGAGTTGGAATTGTTGCTCCCACTTTTTTTGCTGCTTCAAGAATAGTTGTCCCCACCGGGACTTCAATTTCCTTACCATCAATATATAATTTTACTTTATCAGGCATATAAAACCTCCTTATTATTTTTTTTATTAATTTTTTCTAAAAAATCCTCTTTAAAATTATTTATTGCGCTTGCAACAGGCATGATTACCGATTGCCCCAGAGGGCAGAGTGAAAGATTTCTCATTGTTTCTGCAATATGCCTCATCTTTTCGAGATCTCCTTCTTCCCCTTCACCTGTTTTAATTCTGTAAATTATTTCCAAAAGCTGCCTTGTTCCTATCCTGCAGGGAGAGCACTGTCCGCAGGATTCATGAGCAAAAAACTTTAAGATAGAAAAAAGCATCTCAACAATAGACACATCTTCATTCATGACCAAAATAGCTCCGGATCCAAGCACAGCCATGTGTTCTTTCAAATTTTCAAAATCCATTTTTACATCCAAAAGTTTATCAGACAAAAACACACCCGCAGCTCCTCCTACAAGAGCAGCTTTGAATTTTTTACCATTTTTAACTCCCCCTCCGTAAGCATTTATGATTTCTCTCAAAGGAGTACCCATTTCAACCTCTATAAGCCCCGGATACTCAACATCGCCTAAGACTGTAAATACCTTTGTTCCCGGTGATTTCTCAGTACCCAGTGTTCTATACCAATCAGCTCCATTTAAAATAATTGCCGGTACATTGGCCAAGGTTTCCACATTATTAACAACTGTAGGCTTTTGCCATAATCCATGGGTTACAGGATAGGGAGGTTTAATTCTCGGTTGCCCTCTTTTCCCTTCCAATGATTCAATGAGAGCTGTTTCTTCCCCGCATACATATGCACCTGCACCTTTTTTAACTTCTATATCAAAATTTAAACCTGTTTCAAGAATATTTTCTCCCAAGAGACTAAATTTTTTGGCATCCTGAATAGCTCTATTAATTCTATCTATTGAAAGTTGATACTCACCTCTTATGTAGATATATCCCTTTTTAGCACCAACAGCATAGCCGGCTATTATCATTGCTTCGAGAAGCTTGTGGGGATCCCCTTCCAGAATTAATCTGTCCTTATATGTTCCAGGCTCTCCCTCATCCGCATTACAAATAACAAACTTTTCATCACCTTCAGCTTTTCTGGTAAATTCCCACTTAAGTCCCGTAGGAAACCCTGCTCCACCTCTTCCTCTTAAACCTGATTTCTTAATCTCTTCTATTACTTGCTCCGGGCTAATTTTCTCTTCCAAAATTTTTTCAAGAGCTGCATATCCGCCTCTTGCAATAACTTCCTCTATATCAAAAGTATTTACAATACAGCACTTGTCCAGAACAACTCTTGGCTGTTCTCTCGTAAGACCTATATTTTCATAATCAACTACATTTTTTCTTCCTTCGCCATCAATACTGTTTTCAACACTTTCACAAACCTTTCCTTTTAAAATATGCTGCTCAACAATGCACTTTGTATCTTTAGGAGTAACATTATAGTAATAAACTCTGTCCGGATAAACAATTAAAACAACGCCTCTTCCTGAAATACCAACAGGGCCTGTCTCCAAAACTTTAACTTCATCTTCAACACCGTGTTTAAAAAGCTCTTTTTTTAATCTTCTTTTTACTTCAAGAGCACCATTCTGAATTGCCTCTTCATCCATCGGGATTAATATATGCATTCTTTGAAAACTCATTTTGCCCTCCTCTTTTCCTCAATGATAGATTTCAATCTTTCGGGGGTAAGGTTTCCGTAAACTTTATCATTTATCATAATTGCAGGAGCAACCCCACAAACACCCAGGCAAGAACTCATTTCAAGGGTGAACAGTTTGTCTTTTGTTGTTTCCCCGAATTTAATTCCTAAAATTTTCATAAGCTCCTTTGAAATAGTAGTGGAGCCCATAAGATGACAGGGAGGGGACTGACAAACTCTTATAATATATTTTCCCCTCGGCTTAAAAGCATACATCGAATAAAAAGTTGCTACTCCATGAACCGTACTTAAAGGAAGTCCCAAATATTCGGAAACTGCCTTTAAATCTTCCTTTGAAAGATAGTGTTCCTCTTTCGAATCTTGAAGCTCATGGAGAATTGCAAGCAAATTATCACTCTTTCTTTCATATTTTTCCAATATTTCTTTCATTTTACACCTCACAACATCTCTTCAAGGGATTTATGTTTTTTTTCAACTTTTTTCTTTAATAATGACTTACCTCTATCACAATGGAGACATCTTCTTGCCTCTTCTATAGCATCTTTTAGACTCATTCCTTTGTTAACCTCAAGAGCCATTGATTTTATCCTTTCTCTTATATCTGAATATTCCGGTTTTTTCCTCAAAATTGTCTTAAGATATGCTTCCTCATCATAATCGGGAACATACTCTCCTCTCTCTTCTTCAAATAATGCACCTTCATAGCCAAAATATTTATCAATCGCAATAGCAGCCTTTCTACCCTGAGCAACAGACTCAATAACTGTGGAAGGATAAATCGCATCTCCTCCAGCAAAAACACCTTCTTTTGAAGTCATCATTGTCTCCGGATCAACCTTAAGATGTCCGTTTGGATAAAGCTCAAGACCTGCATGAAGCTTGCTCATAGTAAGTTTCTGCCCAATACATGGTATTACGAGATCCGCTTTAACAGTGAACTCAGTACCTTCAACAGGGACAGGTCGTCTTCTTCCGCTATCATCAAATTCACCAAGCTCTGTTCTTATGAACCTGACAGCTTTTACCTTTCCCTTTTCATCTTTTATTATTTCAAGAGGGTTTGTTAAAAATTCAAATTCAATTCCCTCTTCTTCGCTCTCGATAATTTCTTCCGGTAAAGCTGGCATTTCAGCTTTTGTTCTTCGGTAAACAATCTTTACATTCTTTGCCCCAAGCCTTAAAGCTGTTCGTGCAGCATCGGTAGCAGTTGAACCACCTCCTATAACAATTACATTCTCTCCGACTTCAATATTTTCTCCCAGATTTATTTTTCTTAGAAAATCAATACCACTTATAACCCCTTCAGCATCTTCTCCCGGAATATTCATCTTTCTTGATGTATGAGCACCGGTTGCAATAAATACAGCATCAAATCCCTCTTCTTTCAATTTATCCAGAGATTCAACTCTTGTATTGAGCCTAATTTCAACGCCGGCTTTTTCTATTATTTCTATCTCTTTTAATGTTACTTTTTTGGGTAACCTGTACTCCGGGATTCCAACTGTCATCATCCCACCAGGAATTGGCAGCGCTTCAAAAACAACTGGTTTGTACCCCATTCTCGTGAGATAAAAACCGCATGCAAGGCCTGCAGGGCCAGCACCAATAATTGCAACTTTTTCCTTTTTGGAATCTTCCGGAGGAGTAAATTTCGGAGGCTCATTTAAAGCCCAATCCGCAAAAAGTCTTTTAACCTCCCTTATTGCAACAGGTTCATCAAATTTGCCCCTTTCACATCTTTTTTCACAGAAGGCGGGGCAAACTCTAGCGCAAACCGAAGGAAAAGGATTGTTCTTCATATGGGTGTAGTATGCAAGCTCGAGTTTGCCCTCTGCCATATAGGAGATATATCTTGCTGCGTCCACATTAGCCGGACAATTGTTTTCACAGGGAGCGTAAAACAGTGAAGCACAAACCCCTGCTTCACACTCTTTATCAACAATATGTTTTATATATTCATCCCTGAAATACTTTAAAGTCGACAGAACAGGATTAGGCGCTGATTGCCCTAAACCACAAAGGGAGGTAGCTTTTATTGTTTCTCCAAGCTCCTGAAGTCTATCAATGTCCTCCAATTTTCCTTCTCCATTTGTTATTCTGTCAAGAATTTCATACATCTGTCTTAAGCCTATTCTGCAGGGCGAACATTGTCCACAGGATTCTTCTATTGAAAACTCAAGGAAGAATTTTGCCATATTAACCATACAGGTATCTTCATCCAGAACTATAAGTCCTCCGGAACCCATAATTGAGCCGAGAGCTTTAAGTGATTCATAATCAATAGGAGAATTTAAAAATTTCTTGGGAATACATCCACCCGAGGGACCTCCCGTTTGAACTGCTTTAAATTTTTTACCATTGGGAATTCCTCCTCCGATATCATAAACGAGTTCACCGAGAGTAATTCCCATCGGAACTTCCACAAGCCCTGTATTTCTCACATTTCCCGAGAGAGCAAAAACCTTTGTTCCTTTGCTCTTTTCCGTTCCTATGGAAGCAAACCATGAGGCTCCGTTTAAAATTATGTGTCTTATATTGGCAAGAGTTTCAACATTATTAATTAAAGTGGGCTTTCCCCATAATCCCTTTTGTGCGGGATAGGGAGGTTTGGGTCTCGGTTGTCCTCTTTCTCCTTCAATGGAAGCAATAAGAGCTGTTTCCTCTCCGCAAACAAAAGCTCCTGCACCCATTCTAAGTTCTACGTCAAAAGAGAAATCTGTTTCAAAAATATTTTTACCCAAAAGTCCTAATTCCTTAGCCTGCTTTATTGCTATTTCAAGCCTCTTAATTGCAAGGGGATATTCAGCTCTTACATAGATATAGCCCATATTTGCCCCTATTGCGTACCCTGCAATTGCCATACCTTCTAAAACAGCATGAGGATCTCCTTCGAGAACAGCTCTATCCATAAAAGCACCGGGATCTCCCTCATCAGCATTGCAGACTACATATTTTTGATCACCTTCGGATGCCCTTGTAAACTTCCATTTTAATCCTGTAGGAAAACCCGCTCCTCCTCTTCCTCTGAGCCCGGAATTTATCATCTCTTCAATAACATCTTCAGGTTTCATCTCTGTTAGAACTTTTCCTAAAGCTTCATATCCTCTTTGAGCAATATATTCATTTATATTTTCAGGATCAATCTTCCCGCAATTGGAAAGAACTATTTTCTTCTGTTTCTCAAAAAATGGTATTTGCTTTTTCTCCTCTACAATCTTTCTTGCTTCCGGAGTTTCCCAGAGAAGCCTCTTGACAGGTCTTCCCTTAAGAAAATGCTCTTCAACTAACTCTTCTATATCTTCTTCCTTAAGTTTTATATAAAAAGAACCATCCGGATAAACAACCATAACAGGCCCCAACTCGCAAGGTCCCATACATCCTGTTTCCACAACATTTATTTCATCGGAGAGCCCTTTTTCCTCTATTACTTTAATCAATTTATCTTTTATCTCATGGCTATGAGAGGAGATACAGGCTCCCCCTCCGCACACCAAAACATCAAGTCTTTTAGCCATTTAGCCCTCCTCTTTTACTTCTAAAATATACTCTGAAACCGGATTCCCATTAACAATGTGTTCAGCAATTATCTTTCTTGCGACATTATCGCTCACATCACCGTAAACAATTGTGGGTTTACCTTTCTCATAAACAGTAATAACCGGCTCATGTGAGGAAAGTCCTCTTTCCCCGCTTTGAGTTACCAAAACATCATTAAGCTCTCTTTTTTCTATTTCATCAAGCAAGGCTTTCAAAGTTTCTCTTGCTCCCGAAGCAATTCCACTTGTTCCCATACTTACAACTATCTTAATTCTTGCCTTTCCTTCCCTTAAATTCATATCCTTTGAATACTTTTCTCTAATCTTTTTTAAATCAGATAATTTCATGTTAACCTCCTTAATTTTCTTCTGCTTTTTTAAAATCTTTGATTATATTTATAGCCTTTTGAGGACTTAATCTTCCGAAAACTTCCTCATCAATTACCATAACAGGAGCAAGTCCGCACGCTCCGAAACACCTTGCTGTTGAAATAGTATAAAATTTGTCCTCTGTAGTGCCACCCACTTCCACTCCTAACTCCTTACAAAGCGCCTCCAAAACCACTTTTGAGCCTTTAACATGACAGGCAGTACCGGTGCAGACATTAATAACATGCTTTCCTATTGGTTCTGTTCTGAAAAAATTATAAAAAGTCACAACTCCGTAAATTTCGGAAAGAGGTACATTAAGTTCACTTGAAACAAATTTTTGAACCTCAGGTGGCAAATAACCAAAAATACTCTGAGCTTTGTGAAGAACCTGAATAAGAGGACCGGGAGTATTCCTATGTTCTTCAATAAACTTTTTTAAAGCCCGATACTCTTCATTATCGGGAATATGAAACCTTGCATTATCCATAAAAACCTCCTATAAATCCGATTTTTCTATCAATAAATTATAGATTTTTCCCGAGAGTTCAAAAGCACCTTCATTAGATTGTAATAAAAAGATTCCTTCATCTTTAGCTTTGTTAATAACATCACTATCAGGCATTCCACCATTTGCTATAATAATTGCAGAAATCTTTTTCAATTGCGCAACCGCAATTATGTTCATATGCCTTTGAACCGTTATCCAGAGGTTCCCTTCCTCTGCATGGGCCATAACATTAGATAAAAGATCAGAGGTATAACCTCCCGTTATTTCTCTATCCTCTCCTTCTGCCAAAACCTTAAGATTAAAAGCCTTTACAATGTCTCTTACTTTCATACTTTCTCCAATTGTTAAATTCTTAACAAAAAGGTATATTAATATAATATATTTTTTACAAACTGTCAAGTCTTTTTGTTAAATGTTTCACAATTAAGGAAATCTGAGCCTTTTTCCTTCTTTTTACCTCTTACCCGCTTTATTTATATACTTTTTCCTATAATAATTTATTAATTTTTTTCTCTCTTTTTCGAAAAATTTATCTTTTTTGTATTTTGGGCGAAATTTTTCTTTATGTTTCATCATAAATACCTTTTTCTCTTTTCATTTCCTTTAATTGGTCAAATCTCATCTGATATCTCATCTTAAAAGGAAAAAGCGTAGCAATAACCAGCACTGAAATAATTACCAAAAGAACCGCTCTAAAGTAAGAAGCCCCAAAGAAAAAAACCAAAAAGCCAATAGTACCTATCGATTCTCCTATGCTCATTAAGATAACATCCATTTTATACCATAAATCAAAAGCCTCGGATTCAGTTTTATATACAATTTTAGCAGGGAAATAAATAAACCTTTTTAAAGCAATTATAAGAAGAATAAGAAAAGCGGATACATAAAAAGAATATCTTTCAATTTCAGTTTGCTTATCTAAAAAGGCTTTGCTAAAATGTAAAAATTTATCAACAAAAAACATAATAGGAATATAAGCTAAAACAGATATTATAAAAACAAAACCTATAAGCTGAAGATTTTTTAGCTTTTTATCATCCATCAGTCCTCTCCCATCTGTTTATTTAAAAGAGAAATAATACCAGGGGAATCCCTCCATTTTTCTTTAACCCTTACAATTAACTCAAGATAGATTTTTGAACCTGTTAAAAATTCCAGTTCTTTTCTCGCACTTTTTCCAATGCGGGAAATCATGGAGCCATTTTTACCTATCAAAATAGCTTTCTGTGAATCCTTTTCAACATAGATTTCAGCGTGAATATAGAGCACTCCATTATCCCTTTTCTCTATTTTATCAACAAGAACCGCAACAGAATAGGGGATTTCATCCTTGGTCATATTCAATATTTTTTCTCTGATTATTTCTGCTATTAAGAATTTCCTTCTAATCACAGTAACACTATCTCCCGGATATAAGAGCTCTCCTTCAGGCAGGTACTCAAAAATTTTTTCATTTAGAATATCAAAATTAAGCCTTGTCAATGCTGAAATAGGAATTATTTCATCAAATACATTCATTTCCTTAAACTTCTCAATTATCGGAAGAGCTTTTGACTTTTTAACCAAATCTATTTTATTAATCAGAAGAAACTTGGGTTTTTTGTATTTTTTCAATAATTCAAGAGAAAATTCATCCCCTTTACCCCATTTTTTCGTAATATCTATCAAAAACAAAATCAAATCACACTCTTCCAGAGCAGAGTAAACCTCTTCCATCATCTTTTTGTTAAGGGCGTGAAGAGGTTTGTGAATACCCGGATTATCCAAAAAGATAATTTGCCCCTTCTCCTCAGTATATATACCTACTATTTTATTTCTTGTAGTCTGGGGCTTATCTGAAACAATTGAAACCTTACTTCCTAAAAAAGAATTTAACAAAGTTGATTTTCCAACATTTGGTCTTCCCACAAGTGACACAAAACCTGATTTCATCACATCTCCTTATTTATATAATTAATAATATTTTATTATAACTCTTTTTTTTAATTTTTTAAAAGGTATACCTCCTCTTATTAAAGCAAAAGTCTTTAAACAAAGTTTTAGTGATTAGGCTCTTTTAACTTACTGCCTCTATTGCTTTTTTAAGAGCTTCCTCCAAAAGTTCCATCGGGGGTTCTTTTATATAGCCTTTTTCCATAAGAAGAGAATGCTCTTCTCTTGCTATTCTAATGTCCTCAAGTGTTTTATCATAAACTTCCTGCCAGCTCATCTCCTTTCTTGCGACACCATCTTTAATTGCTTGCATCGCCACATCTGCCGCCTCTTCCGCAAAAACCTCGGTTTCATCCATTGTTGGCATTATATAATCAGGATGTATTCCTTTCTTCTGGGCAAAATTAGCCATTGAATGAGCAGCTGCAATTGCCATATTATCAGTAATCTTTCTTGCTCTCACAAGAAGAGCCCCTTTCAGTATTCCCGGAAATCCGAGAGAATTATTAACCTGATTTGGAAAATCCCCTCTTCCTGTTGCAACTATATATGCTCCAGCCTCCTTGGCCGCATAGGGATAAATTTCAGGAACAGGATTTGCACAAGCAAAAACGATTGATTTATCAGCCATTTTCTTTATCCACTCGGGCTTTACTGTATCCGGACCCGGTTTACTCAAAGCAATTAAAACATCAGCACCTTCAAAAGCTTTCTCTATGTCTTCCACTTTATCCGGATTTGTTGCTTCACAAAGTTCCCACTTCCTGTAAAATGCTGGTTTTGACTTTATATCTTCTCTTCCTGTATGAAGAGCTCCCTTACTATCAAACATAATCATCTTTTTAGGGTCTCCTCCAGCTGCAATTATAAGTCTTGCAATTGTTGTGTTTGAAGCCCCTGCTCCCAAGAAAACTATTTTAACATCACTTATGTCTTTTTCCACAATTTTAAGTGCATTTATCAAACCGGCAAGGGTAACTGAGCCTGTTCCCTGAGCATCATCATGCCAAACAGGGATATCAGCTTCTTCTCTCAAAGTATCCAAAACCTTATAACAATTTGGCTGAGAAATGTCTTCAAGATTCACAGCTCCCACACTTGGTTCAAGCATTTTAACAAATTCTATAATTTTATCAGGATCATGCTCTCCCTTTTCATTATAACTGTTTACACAGAGAGCAATTGCATCTATTCCTCCCAAATACTTCATTAAGAATGCCTTTCCTTCCATAACTCCCAATCCTCCGGAAGGAGTAACATCACCATCTCCCAAAACTCTTGTAGAATCCGAAACAACCGCCACAAGATTTCCTCTGTTGGATAACTCAAAAGAGCATTCATGTTTATCCCTGATTGAGGTTGAAACTTTTGAAACTCCCGGAGTATACCAGACATTAAACCAATTAAAACCGTAAATACCGGCTTTCGGAACAGTCATAATCTTACCACCATAAAATTTGTGAGCAAGAAAAGCAAGCTCCTTTAAAAATACCGTTTTTGCCTTAGCAATTTGCTCTTCAGAAAAATTTGAAGGAAAAAGCTTATCAAGGTTTGTTAAAGATAAATCCAATTTAGTCATAATAACCTCCTTATTAATCCGAATAAAAATACAATAAATTTTAAACCTTTAAATTAATTTGTCAAGTATATGACAAATTTAAACCAAAATCCATTCTAACTAATTCATCGTAAAGAATCATCCTGAATCATGATTTTTCAAAAATAAAGTGCTCAACTGTTTTTATTATATTCAAAAACTTTATATTTATGACACAAACAAGGGAACAATTATTGCAATACTTCGTTATATATATGCATCAAGAAATTTGAGGAGGAAATATAATATGAACTTAAAAAAATTCCACTTTATTATCATTGTTATTATTTTTTTCAATTATAGTGTTCATCCCCAGAAACTATCCGTGAAACAAAAAGTTGAAGATTTCAAATACCTTCATAGTGTCTTAAAAAATAATTTTCCATATTTCGGAGTGTTAAAGAGGAAATACAAAGTCGATTGGCTTTCCAGAAGAGATGAGTATCTTAAGCAGATAAAAAAAACAAAAAATGATAAAGAATTTTATAAAAAAATCTCGGAAATTATCGATGATTTGCATAATGGTCATTCGGATTTATTTCCAACTCAATGCAGAAAATACTTTATAAAACTCTATAAAGATGTTACCAGAAAGTATCCAAAATATAAAAAATGGGTTAATGTCTTAAAAAAAGGAAATGATTATTGGGTTAAATTTACAGGAAAGTGCTATATAGCAGATATGGGAGAGAATAAAATCACTTATGATAAAAACTCCTTAAAATTAAAAATTATTGAAGAGGGGAATATTGCAGTTATAAAGATAAAATCATTTGAACATTACCAGATTGAAAAAGATAAGAAAAAATTGTTGGATTTTTTTAAAAAGATAAAAAATTACAAAAACCTTATTATTGATATTCAGGGAAATGGTGGGGGAGATAGTACGTATTGGAGTAAATACATTGTGCCGTATTTAATAAATAAGACAATTCTATATAAAACATATATCGCAATAAAAAAAGGGAAAATTGTGCAGAATTTTTATGGGGAAGATATTAAGGAGTATGAAAAAGCTGATATAAACAAATTAAGGAGCTTTATGCCCAAACTGCCCCCGGAAATTCTAAAAGGGAATTTCTTTGTTTATTCTTCAACCGATAAAATTGAGCCGAAAGGTTCTATAAATTTTAAAGGAAAGCTTTACCTTCTTGTGGACAGAGGAGTTTTTTCATCTTCGGAGGGTTTTGCAGTTTTTGCAAAAACAACCAGATGGGCTACCGTTGTGGGGACAAGAACATCCGGAGATGGGATAGGAACTGACCCTATTATAATATGTTTGCCGAATAGCAAAATTTTAATCAGATTTCCCGGAGATATGGGATTAAATCCTGATGGTAGTCCCAATGATGAGACAGGAACAATACCGGACATTGAAATCAAAGGTTCATCAAAAAATGAAAGGCTGCACAAATTAATAAGATTGATTAATAATAAAATTAAGCATTAAAAACAGGCGGACACCAATTCCGAAGGAGTTTTTACTTTCAAAAAATAAATGATTTCTTTCTATTTTAAAATAAACAGAATCAATGACTAACTCGACTTTTCTTGAACATATAAAAAATCAGGTTTTCATTACCCCAACAATAATTATGTCATAGCAAAAATAGAGGGTGTAATTGTTGAAAAAGGAGATTTTGCGTTAAAAACGGAAGGTTTGTGACAGAGGAGTAAATAAGAATTTTTTCTTTCCCATAACTTGCATAATTTTCGGTTCTGTTCAATTTTTCAAAAATAAAAATTATCAGGAAGATTCCACCAAATAAATAGAAGTAAAGACCAAAAACAAACCAATGGTAAAATTGAGCGAAAGAGTTTCACCCAGAAATAAATAAGAGATTATCACACTGAAAAATATCTGAAAAGAGGTAATTATTGAAGCGGTTGTAGCCCCCACAAATTTTAATCCGCTTAAAAAAAACAAATAAGGTACAACAGTACAAAAAATAGCAAGATAAACAGACAAAGAAATACCAATTATGGAAAACTTAAATCCATCCAGGACAGCAAAGGGAAAAATAAAAACAAATGTATAAAAATAAATCGGAAAAAGATACTGTCTAAAACTTTCCCCGGAAGATATATCCTTTGAAAGTATTACAAAAAAAGCCCACATAAGCGGAGAAATTAGCATTATTAAAACTCCTTTGTTAGCTGATAGTGAGCCAAAAGAGAGATTGGAAATTATCCCTAAACCAACAAAGGATAATATAACCCCTATTCCTTTTTTCAAATTCATTGATTCTTTTAAAATAACAAAAGATAGAATCGCAACAAAAATCACCAAAAGATTTGAGATAACAGCAGCAGTGTTTGAGCTGGTGTATTTTTGTCCGAAATATTGAAAAAGGAAGCCACCGGCATTTGTAAGGCCAAGAAAAATCATTTTTTTATCTTTTAAAATCTTAAAATTTATTTCTTTGTAAAGAAAAGGAATAACAATTAACACGGAAATAAACAATCTAAACCCCAAAAAACCGATGGGAGATAATCCTTTGTTCAAGCCGAGTTTAATAATCGGAAAGGAACTTCCCCACATTAATGCTGATAACAAAAGCAAAAGATAGGCTTTAATTTTGTTATTCATTAAATTTAAGGTAGAGGAATTTTTCTTATAATACTTGAAATTATTGATTCACTATCTATATTATCAGCTTCAGCACTATAACTTAAAATAATTCTGTGCCTGAGAATATCATGGACTACCTCTTTAATGTCCTCCGGAATCACAAAGCCTCTCTCCTCAAGAAAAGCATTTGCCTTGGAGGCAAGAAGAAGATAAATGGAAGCTCTCGGGGATGCACCGTATTCAATATATGATTTTATTTCATTAATTCCATATTTATCAGGTTCTCTTGTTGCTCTGATAATATCAACAAGATATTCCCGCAATCTTGAGTCAATATAGATTTTATCTATCAAAGCCCTATACTCTTCTATTTTTTTTGAGTCAACCAATTTTGCAAGAGGTGGTAAAGAGTCCTCCGTAAATCTTTTAACTATTGCAATCTCTTCATTTCTTAAAGGATACTTTATCTTAATTTTCATCATAAATCTGTCAAGCTCTGCTTCCGGTAAGGGATAAGTTCCCTCATACTCAATCGGATTTTGAGTTGCCATTACCATAAAAGGGAAAGGGAGCTGAAAAGTGTATTCGTCAAGCGTAACCTGTTTTTCTTCCATTGCCTCAAGAAGAGCACTCTGAACTTTAGCGGGAGCTCTATTTATTTCATCTGCTAATAAAAGATTAGTGAAAATGGGACCCTTTTTTGGAGAAAAGGTTGCATCTTTAGGATTAAAAACTATTGTTCCGATAAGATCGGAAGGTAACAAGTCAGGAGTAAATTGGATTCTCTTAAACTTTAAATCAAAAACTTTTCCTACTGTTTTTATCATTAAAGTCTTGGCTAAACCAGGCACCCCTTCTACAAGAATATGACCACCTGAAAGAAGAGCTATTAAAATTCTCCTAATAAAATAATCCTGTCCGATAATAACTTTTTTAATTTCCGAAACTATAGAATCAATCTCTCCGCTTTTCTCTTTTACTTTCTTATCTATCTCCTCAAAGGGTAGTTCCATCTTTAACTCTCCTTAAATTTGGATTACATTTTTCAAATATTTTTTTCTAAAATCCTCACCATCAATTTTTACAAGCTTGGCCATTTCAAAAATCCTTGATCTTAATCTATAACCAATCCTGCTCTCCAGAGTCTCCTCATTCAATTCCTCGGCATATTCATAAAAATCCTTTTCATCAACATAATTCGAAGTAAAAATGGTAATTCTCTTTTCATTATACCTTTTATTTATAATTTTTGAAATAATATCCTCAGTATAACTGCTTATTCTATGAGCACCAAGATCATCCAAAACAAGAAGCTCAATTTGGGAAGCCTCTAAAAGAATTTTATTTCCCTTTTCATTATCAGTACCAATCGTAGCCTGTATAATTGATATCAAATCTCTGACATCATAAAACCTTGCTCTTACTCCCTTTTTTTTAATTAGGTTTTTTATAATAGCTACGCTAAGATGGGTTTTTCCAACACCTGAAGGCCCCTGAAAAAAAAGTCCGCCTGTGACAGAAGGATAATCTTCAACAAACTTTTTTGCTATCATAAGAGCTTCTTTTTGAGAATCATTAATAGGATTATAATTATCAAACTCACAACTTAAATATCTTTCAGGGATTCCGGACAATTTCATATTTATCTTTTTTATCTGAGATTCGACACACGAGCACCTTCTGGCAAAAGAATTGCCATTATCATCCACTTCTATAATAAATCCTGTTCCTCCGCAAATCGGACAATTAGGATCACCTATCAATTCAAATCCCTCCCAACTATTTTCTTTTTAAAATGTTCCCTGATTTTTTCCATTGCCCTTTTTTCAAGCTGCCTAACTCTTTCCCTCGAAATTGATAAAATATTACCGACTTCTCCCAAGGATCGGGTACCCGAACCATCAAAACCGTATCTTAGCATAAGAACCTCTCTTTCCTTATCTTTTAATGTTTCAATCACTTCTCGAATCTCATTTAATAAAATTCTTGTGATTATGGAATCTCCAGTAATAGTATCTTCCCTTTCCTTAACAGTATCCCCCACGACAAGAGAGCCATCTGCATTGATTTTTGTACTAAGAGATACCTGCCCATTCAGCAAATTTTGTATTTTCAAAAGAGTCTTTTTACTAATTTTCATTTTCTCCAGAAGTTCCTCTTCTGTTAATTGCCTTTTATTTTTTTCAAGAGACTCCTTTTGCAATTCTGTCATTTTT
>Ga0256835_1000448_pt1 | contig 30965 bp, 32 predicted proteins | sample PIR30metaG_FD_185972 | JGI IMG/M metagenome (GOLD analysis project Ga0256835, IMG submission 185972) | Hydrothermal vent microbial communities from East Pacific Rise, Pacific Ocean - PIR-30 | ecosystem: Environmental > Aquatic > Marine > Hydrothermal vents | place: Pacific Ocean: East Pacific...
ACGGTCGGCAATCTGCAACATCAGCAGATCGGGTAGCAGCCGGCGGTTGCGGTGCAGCCAGCGCCGGCGGCCGCGGGTCGAAGCCGGTGGGGTCTTCATGTGGCGGCGCACCAGCGCCTGCACCCGCTTGACCAGCTCGCGCGGGTAGCGCAAGCGCCGCAGGAGCTCGCCGGCAATCGGGGCCCCCAGCTCGTCATGACCGAAGAAGCGATAGTAACCGCGCTCTTCGTCCCACTGACGCACCAGCGGCTTGGCGACGTCGTGTAACAAAGCCGCCCAGCGTAGCGCCAGCGAAGATTCGGGAAAGCGCCAGACCAGTTGATGCAAAGCCTCCAGCTCATGGCCGAGAACGTCCAGGTGGTGGTAGCCGAGCTGCTCCACCCCGGCTCCGGCGGCCCACTCGCGCAGGTAGACGGCGGCCAGCTCTAGCTCATGCAGCTTGGCGAATCCCCAAGCTGCTCGCGGTAGCATTAACACCTGGTTCAGCTCTTCGCGCACCCGTTCGGCCGCTGGTTGTTTGCCGAAGCGCTGCCGCCGCGCCTCGCCGACGATCCAGCCGCGGGTACGCGGCTCCGGCCGCAGACCGCGACCCGCCCATATGCGCCAGCCGCGCAGCGGCCGCAGTGGGTCGTCGCGCAGGTTCTGGCGGCTGACGGCGCGCAAAACGCCGTGGCGCAGGTCGTAAAGCGAGGTCGGCAGTCCGTAGACGGCTCCGTTCCTGCTCGCCGCCAGGGCGTTTGCGGTGTAGTCGCGCCGGGCCAGGTCGGCTTCCAGGCTCGCCGCCAGCGGGGTAAAGTCGTAGACTACCCCGCCAGCGGCCACCCGCCAGTGGCCGCGCTCCTCGTCGAGCGGAAAGACGCTGCCGCCGGTCGCTCTGGCGCAGGCGCGGGCGGCGACCTTTGGGTTTGACCCGGCAAAGTCGTAGTCGGTCACCGGAAGACCCAGCAGCAGGTCGCGCAACGCGCCGCCAACAAGGTAGCTGCCGGCGGGCCAGCAGGGGAGGGCGGGCAGGCGCAGATGGCCGATGGCGCGCGTCACGAGGTTAGTATATTTCCGTGAAGGTCATTGGTCTGACCGGCAGCATCGGCAGCGGTAAGAGCACCGTCGCCCGCATGCTGGCCGAACTGGGCGCCGAGGTGGTTGACGCCGACGAGCTGGCGCGGCAGGCGCGGCGGGAGCTGGCGGATGAGATATGCCGCGCCTTCCCGGACGCCTGCAGCGGCGGCCGGCCGGACGACCGGAAGCTGGCGGCAGCAATTTTTGCCGACCCGCAGGCGCGGCGCCGGCTGGAGGGCATCATCCACCCGCGGGTGCGTGAGCTGATAGCCAGGCGGGTGCGACGGGCGCGCCATGGCGGCCCGGGCTTGCTGGTAATCGAAGCGCCGCTGCTCTTCGAGACCGGCTGGGACCCGGGCTATGACGGGGTGCTGGTGGTAACCGCTCCCGACGAAGTGCGCTACCGCCGGGTAAAGAAGCGCTCGGGCCTCTCGCGGGCCGAGTTTTACCGCCGCGACGCGGCGCAGCTGCCACAACACGAGAAAGCGCGGTGGGCCAGCTGGGTCATCTACAACGGCGGCAGCGCCGCCGAGCTGCGCGCTAAGGTGCGCCGCTGGTTCGAGGGGGTAAGCGGTGAAGCTGACGCATGAGCAGCTGGGTCCGGTCGAGCTGCCCGACGAGCCCGGGCGAATAGTCAGCCTGGCCCCAAACGTAACCGCAACCCTTTTTGCCATTGGCGCCGGAGAAAAAGTGGTGGGCCGCAGCGCCTTTTGCTGGCGGCCGCCGGCGGCGGAAAAACTGCCGGTAGTCGCCAGCTACACGAAGGTGCGCTGGGGCTTGCTGGAGGAGTTGCGGCCCGACGTGGTCTTTACCACCAGCGGTATTCAGCGGCAGCTAACCCAGGAACTGCACCAGCGCGGCTACCCGGTCTGGTCGTTTCCGTTGCCGGTCAGCCCCTGGGGGATTCTCGAGAACATTCGCCTGACGGCGGCCTTCGTGGGCGGGGGAGACGGCGGCCTGGCCGCCGAGCTAGGGCGGCGCTATGCAAGTGTGGCGGGGTCGCTGGCGGGGGTGCGCGTCTACCTCGAGTACCAGTTGGGCGAGCCGATAACCATCGGCCGTGGTGCCTTCATGCACGCGGCGCTAGAGCATTTGGGGGCGGCAAACATCTTTGCCGACCGGCCTCAGGCCTACTTCGCCCCGCCGCTGGACGAGGTCAAGCGCCGCCGGCCCGACTTGCTCGTATTCGAGCCCAAGCGCATCGCCAACCGCGAGCGGCAGCTGGCGGCGGTGGCCGAAAAGCTAACAGGGCGCGGCTGGGAAGGGCTGCCCTGGCTGGCCACCGGCGGCGACGAGCTCTCGCACTCCGGCCCCGAGTTTTTCGACTACCTGGCCGCTTTTGTCGCCCGGGCAAAAGAACTGCTCGGGAAATGAAGAAGGCCCGCTCACGCGGGCCATTTTGTGGCGGAGAGGGTGGGATTCGAACCCACGGTACGGTAACCCGTACACACGCTCTCCAGGCGTGCCCCTTCAACCACTCGGGCACCTCTCCATGCCGACCTCAAGCGTAACAAACCCCGATGGGAGCGTCAAGCATGCTAGACTTGAGGGCATGAAGTTGGCGTTCGTGGGCCTGGGAAAAATGGGCCGAAGCATCCTCGAAGGTCTGTTGGCGGCCGAGTTCCTACCGCCCGAAGCCGTAGGCGTGGTGGAGCGCGACCGCGAACAAACCCGCGAAATCGCAGCTCTCTACGGCGTAAAACCTCTCGACTACAGCGACCTAATCAACACGGAGAGAGTGCTCATTGCAGTCCAGCCCAAGCAGTTCCCCGAGCTGGCCGAGCGCATCGCCCACCCCAACGTGGGCTACCTGAGCATCATGGCCGGGGTTTCCACCGCGGTGCTGGCGCGCAAGCTCGGTACCCGCCGGGTCGTGCGAGCCATGCCCAACCTGGCCGCGACGATACGCAAGAGCACGACGGCGCTAACCGCGCCGAAAGAAGCGCGCGAAGCTGGAGACCTTGACTTTGCGAAAAAACTTTTCAAGACCGTTGGCGATGCTTACGAACTGCCCGAACGCCTCTTCGACGCCTTTACCGCCATGGCGGCGTCGGCTCCGGCCTACCTGGCTGTGGTAGCCGAAGCGCTGGCCGATGGCGGCGTCAAAATGGGTATCGCCCGCGCCGACGCGCTGGCCTTCGCCGCCGACGTGCTAATAGCCACCGGAGAGCTGATGCGGCTAAAGCACCCCGCGGTCATCAAGGACGAGGTCGCGAGTCCTGGCGGTACGACCATCCACGGCCTCGCCGCTATCGAAGAGGGGCGGTTACGTCACGCATTGATCGAGGCGGTGGATGCGGCCACGCGCCGCGGACGCGAGCTAGGAGAAGAGGAATGAACAGGCTTTTGGCTGCGCTGAGCTGGCTGCTTCTGGTGGCGACGGCTGCTGCGCCCAACTATTATCCCCACAGGGTAGGCATGACCTGGATATACACATCGGGAGAAGTCCAGGTGCTTACAGGCACTAAACAGATAGAAGGCCAGGAAGTATGGGTGCTTACCCACAGCTATGGCGGTGCGGTGCGTTATACGGACTTCCTGCGTTATGACGAGGGAGTGTGGCTGCTGGGCGTAGACTTTGGCTCGGGAGTGCAACCATACGATCCTGCAATATTACTTTTTCCTCCAGCGCCTTTGCGAGTAGGGCAGAACTGGAGCAGCCGGGTGGCCTTCCGCGGCTCCACCCTGGTGGTGGTCAACAAGGTGCTGCGAATAGAAGGCGTCGAGGTTCCCGCAGGGCGATACAACGCCTTCGTGATCCGCTCTTCGATGACCGCCGAGGGCGGCGGTGCCAACGTGGTGGACATGTACTTCGTACCCGGAATCGGCATCGTCCGCTACGCCACCCAAGACGGCGGCCAGATAGACCTACAGGACTTCAAGCCTTAGGCTTGAGCGCGTACTTGAGTATTTGTGCGTACATGCGTAGCCGGTGCGCCAGTCCGGCGAGGAGGCCGCGCTTTTCTTCCTTGAGCCGTTGACCCACGCCCAATAAGGGCAGGTACCGAACCCGCCAGCCGTGGTTGCGCGCGTGGCGGGTGAGCTTTAACTCCACGTCATAGCGGGCCTCCGCGAGACCGGGCAGCTCGCGCAGGCGTTGCGTAGGCAGCGCTCGCTGCCCGGAGAGCTGCGGGGTGATGCGATTGCCGAAGTCGCTCAGCCAGCGGCCGCCGCGGAAGACACCTACGGTCATGTCGGCTTCGCCGCGCAGGACCGGCTCGAGTAGCGTGCGTACGTGCTCGGGTCCGATACCGGTCAGGTCTGCGTCCAGCAGGACGACGTAGGGGGTGTTCACGACCTCCAGTCCGGCGGCGTAGGCTCCGCCTTTGCCGCGGTTGGTTGGCAGCCGCACAACGCGCGCCCCCGCGGCTTCGGCGCGATCAGCGGTGCGATCACTGGAGCCGTCGTCCACCACGATCACTTCGAACCCCGCGGGCAGTACCGCCGAAACCACCTCGGCTATCGTCGCCTCCTCATTGAAGGCAGGGATAAGAATAGTAGCCTGCTGAGCAGACACGACTAGCTCCCGAAAAGCCGCTGCACGTCCTGAAAGGTAATGAGGACCATCAGCAAGATGAGAAAGACGAAGCCGATGAAGTTGATCAGGGCCTCGTGCTCGGGGCGGATGCGCCCGCCGGAAACGGCGTTGAGCAGCACCAGCAGCAGGCGGCCGCCGTCGAGGCCGGGGATCGGCAGCAGGTTGAAGACAGCCAGGGAAAGGTTGATCAGCGCCGCCAGCTGCACCACGGCCATGAGGCCGGCCTTGGCCGCTTCGCCAGCGAGGTTGACGATGCCGACGGGGCCTACCAGTTCGCTTGCGGGGCTGCCCACGAGCAGACCCGCGAGGCCGCGGGTAAAGCTGCGCAGCATCTCCGGGAGGAAGCGCAGCGAGGTTTCCACCGCCACCAGGAAGGCGCGCGCGAACCCCGGGTGCTCGTAGACCACCTCGGGGCCGTAGCGCACCCCCAGCTTGTCACGGGTGCCGTCCCAGACGAAGCGCAGCTCCAGGGTGCGACCGTCGCGAACGACGGTGAGCACGTGCGAACCGGTGGTTTCCTTTACCTTGTTGAGGTCGGTGTAGTGTTCGAGAGGTTCTCCGTCTATGGCGACGATCAGGTCGCCCGGGCGCAGCCCGATCTCCTCGGCCAGACTCCCCTCGACGACGGATATTACCTGAGCATGCTCTTCCACGGGTTTGGGAATACCCTGAGCGGTGTAGACCCAGGCCATCAGGAACCAGGCCAGCAGCAGGTTCATCAGCACCCCGCCCACGAGGATGAGGATCTTGCCGGGAAGGCTGAGGCTGGCGAAGCCGGTCCGTGGCGGCAGGGGTTTGCCCTCCGGGGTGAAGTCGGGTGCCATTCCCTCGATTTCGGCGTAGCCGCCCAGGGGAATCAGCGAAAGCCTCCATTCGGTGCCAGCCCAGCGAAAGCGCAGCAGCGGAGGGCCGAAGCCGATGGAAAAGGCGGGCACGCGCACCCCCTGCACGCGGGCGGCCAGGTAGTGCCCCAGCTCGTGAATGAAGATCGATACCCCGAGAATCAGGATCAAGACGACCGCGGTGTTCAAAGCATCGCCTCCGCTTCCCTGCGCGCCCAGGCGTCGGCCGCGTAGAGGTTATCCCAGGTTAACGGTTCGTCGGGGGTCTTGCCCAGCACCGCTTCCACGATCCGGGCCATGCCGGTGAAGGGGATGCGCCGCTCCAGAAAGGCCTGGACCGCGACCTCGCCGGCGGCATTGTACACCGTAGGGGCCACGCCTCCCATTCGGCCGGCGCGGTAGGCGAGGCCGAGGGCGGGGAAGCGTTCGCTGTCGGGCGGTTCGAAGTCGAGCCGCGGTGGTAATGCCTCTGCGGTCAGCGGCGTAGGGGCCCGCTTGGGGTAGGTGAGGGCGTAATGGATGGCCAGGCGCATGTCGGTGGGGCCGAGCACGGCCTTGAGCTGGCCGTCTACGAAGCGCACCAGCGAGTGCACGTAAGACTGGGGATGGACGACCACCTTGATACGGTCGAGGTCGACGCCGAAGAGCGCCCGCGCCTCGAGCACCTCCAGCCCCTTGTTCATCAGCGTCGCGGAGTCGATGGTTACCTTGGGGCCCATAGTCCAGCGCGGATGGCGCAGCGCCTCTTCCGGGGTGACGCGGCTAAGGTCCTCCGGGCCTTCGCGAAAAGGCCCGCCCGACGCCGTGAGGATCAGCTCGGCCACGTCCTCGAGCCGTTCACCCTCCAGGGCCTGGAAGAGCGCGGAGTGCTCCGAGTCCACGGGTATGAAGACGGCTCTGTAACGATGGGCCTCTTCCTGCAGCAGCGGCCCTGCCGCGACCATGCTCTCCTTGTTGGCGAGCGCCACCCGCCGGCCGGCGCGGACGGCGGCGCGAACCGGCTCGAGCCCTGCTAGACCGGGGATCGCCGCCACGACGACGTCGGCATCCCAGGCGGCCACCTCGGCCGCCGAGGCGGCGGCTCGCACCCCTGGGGGCAGCTCGGGCAAGCCGGCGGTGGCGTAAACGGCCTCCGGTCGAAAGGTCCGTATCTGTTCGGCAAGCAGCGCGCGGTTCTCGCCGGCGGCCAGGCCGACGACGCGCCAACCGCGCCAGCGCACCACTTCCAGGGTCTGGGTGCCGATGGAGCCGGTGGAGCCAAGGACGACGACGCGCAAATCGGCTTTCATGTAAAGATCACCAGCAGATAGTATGTGAGCGGGACGCTGAAAATCAAGCTGTCTAGCCTGTCGAGCAGCCCACCGTGGCCGGGCAGGAAATGCCCCGAGTCCTTGACCCCGCAGTAGCGCTTGAGCATGGACTCGGTCAGGTCGCCCAGCTGGGCGGCGAAGCTGAGAAGCGCCGCGAAGACCAGAAGCTCGCCGCGTCCGAAAGGAAAGGCGCCCTGGATCAACCAGGTGTAGATGAAGAGCGCCAGAAACGCTGATACCAGCCCGCCGACGAAGCCCTCGACGGTTTTGTTGGGGCTTACCGTGGGCGCAAGCTTGGTGCGCCCTAGTGAACGGCCCACGAAGTAAGCGCCGACGTCGGTGGCGAAAGTGGCCACGAGCGGCAAAGATAGCGTAATCAGGCCGAGAGTGCCGTCAGGTTCATAACGAAGCAACAAAAAATAGCCGAGGGCCCACGGCAGGTACAAAAGGGCCAGTACGCTATAGGCGAGTCGTGGAAGATTGGCGCCGGCGAAAAGTTCGTAAATGAAGGCGGCAAAGAGAACCAGTCCCAGGGCCACCTCGCGCCAGGGAACGCCAGGATTTTGCTCGTAGAGCGAAGGCAGCGACGCGGCAAGCAGCAAGAGGCCGCCCAGGCGCAGCACCCACAGGTTCAGCTCGACCTGTTTGCGAGCGAACATCTGCTTCAACTCGCCGGTGCCGATCCAAAGCGCCGCTAGCAGCGCGGGTACGATGAGCGGCAGCCCCATCCACAAAATGAGGAAAAGCACGGCCAGCGCCGCGAGTCCGAAAAGGGTTCTATCTTTGAGGGACTCCACCGAACCTTCGTTGCCGGTTTTGGTAGGACTGGATGGCGTGGGCAAACTCCTCCTTTGTAAAATCCGGCCAGAGCGTTTCGGTAACCCAGATTTCGCTGTAAGCGCTCTGCCACAAGTAAAAATTCGAGAGGCGCAGTTCGCCGCTCGTGCGGATGATAAGGTCGGGATCGGGCATCTCGGGAAGGTAGAACGCGGCCCGTAGATTAGCTTCGGTGAATTCTTCACCAAGAGCGGCCAATTGCGTGGCGGCGCGCAAGATCTCCTGACGACCGCCGTAGTTGAGCGCGCCAACAAGGTGCAGGCGTGTCTGGCTAGCGGATAGGCGCTCGGCTTCGTCGATCGCCTCCTGCAGCGATGCCGGCAGGACCTCGCGATCTCCGACGATGTGAATGCGAACGCCCTGGCGGACGAGTTCGGGCGTTTCGTCGCGCAGTACGCTCTCGAAGAGGTCGAAGAGCGCCCTCACCTCGCCAGATGGGCGGCGCCAGTTCTCGGTGGAGAAGGCGAAGAGAGAAAGCCACAAGACTCCCGTTTCCAGAGCTCCGGCTACGGCTTCGCGAATAGCGCCGTGGCCGGCAAGGTGACCGCGGTAACGGGGGAGGCCCCTGGATGCGGCCCAGCGACCGTTACCGTCCATAATGATGGCCACGTGGCGCGGGGCGTTCATTCGCTCAAAATTTCCTTTTCTTTGTCCTCCAGCTCGGAATTGATCTTTTCGATAAACTCGTCGGTGATTTCTTGAATCTCCCGTTCGGCGCGTTTGACGTCGTCCTCGGGGAGGTGCTCTTCGTCGCTCAGCTTCTTGATTCGGTGCAAAGCATCGCGACGGATGTTGCGAATGGCGATGCGCGCCTCTTCCGCGTAGTGGTGTGCGGCCTTGACTATCTCCTTACGGCGTTCGGCGGTGAGCGCGGGGATGTTGATGAAGAGGGTGTCGCCCTGGTTGTTTGGATTGAGGCCCAGATCGGAGTCGCGAATTGCCTTTTCGATCAGAGGAAGCGCGTTCTGATCCCATGCTTGCACGACTAGCGTACGCGCATCGGGAGCGCTGATGCTGGCGATCTGGTTGAGCGGCATCACGGTGCCGTAGTAGTCAACCTTGATGTGTTCGAGAAGCGTTGGGTTTGCGCGGCCGGTGCGAAGCGTGGCCAGATTGGACTGAAACACTTCCAATGTTTTGTGCATGTGTTCGCGGGTTTCCTTGAACAGCGGTTTAAACATGCGCCACCTCCCGTTCTTATTCGTGAATTATAGTCCCGATACGCTTCCCTTCAATAATACTTACAAGCGCTCCGGGCTGGAAGATGTCGAAGACTATGATGGGAAGCTTGGCCTCCATGCATAGGCTCACTGCGGTGGCGTCCATCACCTGGAGACCTTTGGAAAGGAGGTCGAGGTAGCTGAGTTCTTCGAATTTGCGGGCGTTCGGGTTCTTGCGCGGGTCGTCGTCATAGACGCCGTCCACCTTGTTCTTGGCCATAAGCACCGCGTCGGCGCCGATCTCCAGGCCGCGCAAAGCGGCGGCGGTATCGGTGGAAAAGAAGGGGTTGCCGGTGCCGCCCCCGAAGATAACCACCCGCCCCTTGGCGAGGTGGCGCAGGGCCTTGCGGCGGATGTAGGGCTCGGCCACCTCGGTGATCGTGAGCGCGGTCTGCACGCGGGTTTCCAGTCCCTCGCGCTCGAGCGCATCCTGCAGGGCCAGTGCGTTCATCACCGTAGCCAGCATGCCGATGTAATCGGCGGTGGCCCGGTCCATACCCATACCCTGGCGGGTTCCGCGCCAGATATTGCCCGCACCCACCACGATACCCATTTCCACGCCGCTGGCGTGGGCTCTGGCCACCTCGACCGCGAGTTTTTTCGTAGCATCGGGAGAGAACCCCCGTCCGTCCTCACCGGCAAGGAACTCGCCGGACAGCTTCAATAGCACGCGTGCGTACTTCACGCCCACCTCCACTAAAAAGCATACCGGATATACGAAAAAACCCGCGCCGGCAGGCGCGGGGTCGAAAGGAAGCGGAATCAGGATCCGAGTTCGAAGCGGCAGAAGCGGCGCACCTTGATGTTTTCGCCGATCTTGCCGATGGCCTGCTGAATCAGCTCGGCCACGGTGATCTTGTCGTCCTTGACGAATGGTTGCTCCAGAAGTACGACCTCCTGCAGGTACTTCTTAATGCGCCCTTCGGCGATCTTCTGGGCGATGTTCTCGGGCTTGCCTTCGTTGAGCGCCGCCTGATAGTAAATTTGTTTTTCTTTCTCAAGCTCCTCGGCCGGGACCTCTTCGACGCTTACGTACTTGGGTGCGGCCATGGCGATGTGCATGGCGATGTCCTTGCCCAGCTGCTGGAAGTCGTCGGTACGGGCCACGAAGTCGGTCTCGCAGTTGAGCTCGAGCAGTACCCCGACGCGTTTGTTGTGATGAATATAGGCGGTTACGATGCCCTCGCTGGCTTCGCGTTCAGCCTTCTTGGCGGCCTTCACGGCGCCCTTTTCGCGAAGGATCTGCACCGCCTTGTCGAAGTCCCAGCCGGCTTCTTCGAGCGCCTTCTTGACGTCCATCATGCCCGCGCCGGTGGCGGCGCGCAGTTTCTTGATCAGGTCGAGCTGGCTCATTCCTTGTCCTCCTTGGCTTCTTTTTCGCTGTCCGCGGGCTCTTCCGCCGCTGACTCGGATTCCACCGCGTCGTCGCTGGCCCCGCGAGCTTCGATTATCACGTCGGTGAGGCGGCTGGTGACGAGCTGGATCGAGCGTATCGCGTCGTCGTTGCCGGGGATGATGTAGTCGATGAGGTCGGGATCGCTGTCGGTATCGGCGAGCGCCACGATGGGAATGCCCAGCTTGCGCGCCTCGGCCACGGCAATGGCCTCTTTGGTGGGGTCTACTATGTACAGGGCGTCGGGAAGGCGGCTGAGCCGGCGAAAGCCGCCCAGGTACTTGCGCAGGCGGTCGAGTTCATGCTGCAGGCGTACCTGTTCCTTTTTGGGACGCTCGTTTATCTCGCCCGACTCGAAAAGCTGCTCGAGCTCCTCCAGGCGCTTGACGCGAGCGCTGATAGTCTTGAAGTTGGTGAGCATCCCTCCCAGCCAGCGTTGGTTTACGTAGGGCATGCCTACGCGGTCGGCTTCGATCTGAATGATCTCTTGCGCCTGTTTCTTGGTGCCGACGTAAAGGATGACGCCGCCACGTGCCGCCAGCTCTTCGACGTAGGCGCAGGCCGCCTGCATCTGTACGAGCGTCTTCTGCAGGTCGATAATGAAGATGCCGTTGCGCTCCGCGTAGATGAAGCGTTTCATCTTGGGGTTCCAGCGCTTGGTCTCGTGACCGAAGTGGACCCCGGCTTCCAACAGTTCCTTGATGCTGATGTTGCAGGCCATCTTGCTCCTCTTCCGGAAGGCGTTGAGGTGGGCGTTGGGCTTTGCTTTTCGGTTTCGTTGTCGCGAGACGCCTTCCTGCTCGCAACGACCAAAAAACACGCCTCAACGATTATAGACGGAAGAGGTGGAATAGGGAAGGGGGGATTAGCAGGGTGAGGGGTGTAGGGGTGGGATGTGGGCTGTGCAGCGGCGACTGACTATTTGGCTTTTTGCATCGCCGACAACCCCCACCCCTACCCTCTCCCAGGGGAGGGGGCGTCATTTGCAGCGGCCTAACCGTGGAGCTTGGGCGCGGCATGGCCCCCCGGATCAAGTCAGGGGCAGGCCCGGTCTCGCGGTCGCTACGCTCCCTTGGCCGGGGACACGATCTGCTTTTCGTTTTCCTCTACAACGACGTATCCCCGGACGACCGAGGCTACCAGCCGAGGGAGATCCGGGAGCCTGCCCTGAACTTGATTCAGGACCTGTCCTGAACTTGATTCAGGATCCATGCTGTACGCAACGCAGACGTTTTAGTTGCCGTTGACACCCCCACCACAGGCCACAGGCTATTCGCCACAAGCCTTGCCGTTACCACGAACTACGCACCACCTACTACGCACCACTTGCATTTGACGCCCGCCTACCAAGCATCTAAAATGCATCCGGTAGAGCGGGGCCGTAGCTCAGAGGGAGAGCACCTGCCTTGCAAGCAGGGGGTCAGCGGTTCGAATCCGCTCGGCTCCACCAAATGCGGCCGGCTTGCCGGCCGCAAAACAATTGGGACAAATCAACCTAGCTTTTCTTCGCAGTACGGCCGTAGGCTAGGATAACCGCTTGCGGGGCAAAACCAACTTGCCTGAAACAGCCCTTTTCAACAATCCGCAATAACGCAGTTCCGTGGCGGTAGAAAGGAGGCGAAAACGTGCTCACCCGACGTGATTTCTTCAAGATTGGCGGGGCGGTCGGAGGCGTTTTCTTTCTGCGTGGCCGCGCGCAGCCGTCTGGCAACAACAAGCTCCACAAACCTGTGGGCGAGCATCCCGTCATCTGTCCCTACTGCGCAACCGGCTGCGGAATGATCGCGGCCGCCCAGGGGGGGAAGCTCGTCAATCTGGAGGGCGACCCGGATCACCCCATCAACCGCGGCCAGCTCTGCAGCAAGGGCGAAGCCGCGAGGGGTTTCGTAGAAAGCCCTTTCCGCATGACGAAGACGTTGTATCGTGCCCCCGGATCGGACGACTGGGAAGAAAAGCCCATCGACTGGATGATTCAGCAGATCGCGAAGCGCATCAAGGAGACCCGCGACAAGTACTGGATTCGTCAGGACGACGACGGCTACGTCGTCAACCGCACAGAAGCCGTGGCTTTCTTGGGCGGCAGCTCTAACGGCAACGAAGAATGCTACATGTTCATTAAGTTCGCCCGCGCTCTGGGTCTCAACTACATAGAACACCAAGCGCGCATCTGCCATTCTTCGACCGTACCGGCGCTGGGTGAAAGCTTCGGCCGCGGGGCGATGACGAACCATCCGATCGACTTCAAAAACTCCGACGTGATACTAATCGAAGGCGGCAACCCCGCCGAGCAACACCCGCTTACCTACAAGTGGATAATGGAGGCCAAGGACAGGGGAGCCAAGGTCATAGTCGTGGACCCGCGCTTCAATCGCAGCGCCGCACGCGCAGACGTTTTCGCGCAGATCCGCGTGGGTACGGACATCGCCTTCATTGGCGGCCTGATCCACCACGTGCTCGAAAATGAACTCTACGACGCGTATTACGTCAAAAACTATACGAACGCGACCCTCCTCGTTCACCCCGATTTCAAGACGGCAACCGACCTGGATGGCCTCTTTAGCGGTTACAATCCCACACCCGACAACCCCAACGAAAAAGGCGTCTACGATCGCAGCACCTGGAAGTACCAGATCGGAGAGGACGGATACGCAAAACGAGACCTCACGATGACCGACCCGCACTCGGTATTCCAGCTGCTAAAGCGCCACTACAGCCGCTACACCATCCCCATGGTGAGCAAGATTACCGGGATCCCCGAGGCCAAGCTGAAACAAATATACGATCTTTACGGCTCGACGGGAGCGGTGGATAGGGTCGGCACGATCACCTACGCCATGGGCGCCACCCAACACTCTTATGGCACCCAGCACATTCGCTCGTACGCGGTCGCTCAGCTGCTGTTGGGGAACATTGGCAAGGCGGGCGGTGGAGTCAACGCCCTTCGCGGCCACTCGAACGTGCAAGGTTCGACCGACCACGCGTTGCTTTACCATATCCTCCCAGGCTACATGCCGGTACCAGACCGAAAGTTTCCCACCCTGCAAAGCTACCTCGAGGCCAAGACGCCAAAGAAGCTGCTGCCTAACGCCCCCAACTGGTGGGAGAACCTGCCCAAGTACTTCGTCAGCCAGCTCAAGGCCTGGTGGCCGACCATCGATCCGCAGATCAGCTACCACTACCTGGCCAAGCTGGGTCCACACGTGGGCGGCAAACCCGACGCCTCGAGCGACTACTCGCACCATGCTCTGCTGCACGCTGCGCTTGCAGGCGTGCTCAAGGGAATGATCGTCGTAGGGCAGAACCCGGCGATGAGCGCCGCCAACGTCAACATGGCGCGCAAGGCGCTGGATAGTCTCGACTGGATGGTCGTGCTCGATCCCTTCGAAACGGAAACATCGGCCCACTGGAAACGCCCGGGAGTGGATCCAAAAGCGGTCCATACCGAAGTATTCTTCATTCCAACACCTGTTTGGGCCGAAAAAACCGGTTCGATCACCAATACCGGTTTGTGGGCGCAGTGGTACGAGAAGGCTGCCGAAGCGCCAAACGGCACCGTGGACGAGATGTACTTCTTTACCAAACTGGTGGAAGAGCTGAAGAAGCTCTATGCCGAGGGTGGCGCCTTCCCCGAGCCGATCGTCAACCTTTCCTGGCCCGAGTGGTCTGAGGAACAATCGGTTCAGTGGGCGAAGGAAATCAATGGCTACGACCTGAACAGCGGTGCACAGGTCGCGAGCTTCACCAAACTGAAGGACGACGGCACCACCGCCTCGGGCAACTGGCTCTACGCTGGCTCCTGGACCGAAAAGGGCAACATGATGGCCCGCCGCGACTCCAAGACCGACCATCCCGCGGGCATTGGCATCTATCCCAACTGGGCCTGGTGCTGGCCGGTCAACCGGCGCATCCGCTACAACCGCGCCTCGGTCTGGTTCGACACCGGGCAGCCGCGCGACGAGAAGCGCTGGGTCATCCGCTGGAATGAGGAGAAGCAGAAGTGGGAAGGCGACGTGCCCGACGGCGGTTGGAAGCCGGGTACGGTGCTGCCCTTCATCATGAAGTCGGACGGTGTGGGCCACCTCTTCGCCCTCAGTCTCAAGGACGGTCCCTTCCCCGAGCACTACGAGCCCTGGGAGTCGGCGGTGCTCAATCCCTTCGGTCAGCAGAACGACCCGGTCTGCAAGGTCTGGCATTTCAAAGACCTGGACGTATACGGCGACCCGGAGGATTACCCGATCATCGCCACCACCTACCGCCTCACCGAGCACTGGCACACCGGAATGATGAGCCGCAACGTGCCCTGGCTGCTCGAGCTGCAGCCCGACCCCTTCGTGGAGATCGGCGCCGAGCTGGCGGGCGAACTGGGCATCAAGAACGGCGAGTGGGTGCTCGTGGAGTCGGCGCGGGGGTCGGTCGAAGCGGTAGCCATCGTAACGCCCCGCATCCAACCGCTCAAGATTGAAGACGAGAAGGGCGCGCGCGAGGTACACCAGGTTGGCCTTCCCTGGCACTGGGGTTATATGGGCGGAGGAGCACGTCCCAACTCGGCGGGCAACGCCTTGACGCCGAGCGTTCACGACCCTAACTGCTTCATTCCCGAAACCAAGGCGATGCTGGTACGCCTCAAGAAACTCGACAGGCCGCCTAAGAAGATCGACCTGAACGCCCGGGTCTAGAAAGGAGGCTGGGATGCCGAAATCAAACGATTACGCGATTCTGTTCGACGCCTCCCATTGCACGGGTTGCCGGGCCTGCCAGGTCGCCTGCAAACAGTGGAACGACCTGCCCGGTGAGGAGACGTTCAACGCCGGCAGCTACGAAAACCCGCCCTCGCTCTCGGCAGAAACCTGGTTGCGCATGAAGTTTACCGAGGGCGTTGAGGCGGACGAAGTGTTTTGGGACTTCACCCGTGACGCCTGCATGCACTGTTCTAGCGCAGCCTGCGTGGAGGCGTGTCCTACGGGTGCGGTTAACTACCGCGAAGGCGGTGCTGTCACCGTGGATCAGGGCTGGTGCATCGGCTGTCGCAACTGCGTGCAGGCCTGCCCTTACGATGCAATTCACTACGACGAGAAGAAGGGCGTCGTGGAGAAGTGCACCCTCTGCTACGACCGCGTCAGTAACGGGCTCGAGCCCGCCTGCGTCAAGGCTTGCCCCACAGGTGCGTTGCATACGGGCGGCTATGGCGAAATGAGGCAGCTTGCCGAGCGCCGTCTGCAGGAACTCAAGGCCGCAGGATACAAGAACGCCAGCGTTTATGGCCTGGCCGAGATGGGCGGTACACACGTCCTTTACGTACTGCTCAAACACCCCAGTGCCTATGGCCTGCCCGTCGGTCCGGTGACCGAAAAGCAAAAGGTCGCCAGCGGCTGGCTTTCGGCAGGTATCGCCGCGGCGGTTCTCGGTTTCGCAGGAGTGAAGTGGCTGTCCGATCGCCGTAACGAGGTTGGAGGTGAAAGCTCATGACCGGCGAGTGGGGCATGTATATCGTGCTATATTTCTGGCTTGCGGCGATGGGCGGCGGAGCGTTCTTGATCGCCCTGGGGCTGGGCGACGAGCGAACGAAGCGCACGGGCGCCTTTCTCGCTTTCGTCGGCGTAGTTCTGGGCGCGCTGCTGCTGATCGTCGATCTAGGCCAGCCTACGCGATTCTGGCATATGCTGGTGAGCTTCCATCCGGTATCGGTCATGTGGCTGGGTTCGGTGGTGCTGGCGCTTGCCGGACTTGGACTCTTCTTGATGCTGGTGCTGCGCGAATGGCCGGTATGGTTGGAATGGCTGACAGGAATCCTGGTACTGCTGGTAGTTGGCTACACCGGTGTCCTGCTAATGGTTACCGCACGCCCCTTCTGGAGCGCTAGCCCGCTGATGCCCTGGATCTTTCTGGCTTCGGCCTACACCACCGGAGCGGCGCTGCTGGTGCTACTGGGAAATCGCGGCGAGGGGCTCAGGCGAATATCCTTTAACTTTGCGATCATCGAGATCGTCCTCGTGATAGCGCACCTTGTCTGGACCTATCCTAAGGCGCAAGAGGCGATCCAGGCAGCGCTCACCGGAGATCTGGCCTGGGCCTTTTGGGGCTTCGTGATCTTGGGAGTGGCGCTGCCGCTTTATATGGAGGCGCAGCGAAAGGCAGAGGCGCTGGCCGCATTACTGGTGCTGGCGGGCGGCTTCCTGCTGCGCTACTTCATCGTCTACGCGGGACAGGTCGGCGTTTTGCACTTTTAACTTTTACGAGGAGCACCGTGAGCACTTTCAATCTGGAAACGTTGTACCGCAAACTCGATGATCTCCCGGCCGCCGATTCGGCGGCCGGGAGGTACTCCCAGTTCGACGTACGCTTTCGCGAAGTCCTCCAGGCAATTGCAGAAGCAGAGCCCGATTGGGCCGACCGTGCTATGGCCCTGGCCGGGCTATCCGCGAACGAGCTCGAAAGCGCCCGTGACGCTTGGCTTGCAGGTGATAAACCGTCGGACGAAAACACCCTGCTCGAATTCGCACTCATCAGTACGTTGCGAAGATACCACCGGCGGTTCGACGCGGAGCCGCTGGCCGAGGGGCCTGCGGGCGCCTCCTGTCCCGTCTGTGGCGCCGAGGCCGACGTGGCCTACCTGGACGAAGGTGGCTTTCGTTACGCCGTATGCCGGCTTTGCGATGCCCGCTGGCCGGTGCCGCGGATTCGCTGCCTCTACTGCGGTGAGGAAGACGCGAAGGAGCTGGAATACTATCCCTACGAAGGAGGGTACCGGCTTTATCATTGCAAGACTTGCGGACGCACCCTACCTGCGGTAGACCTGCGCGAAGCAGGCCGCCTCGACCTGCCCAGGCTGCGCGCCGCGGGCGCGGAGATGCAGTTCCTCTACGAATCAGGGGCGGTGGAGGGGTAATGTACCGCTTTGAGAAAGGCCGCTTCGTTCCTCAGCGCTTTCTGGCCCCGCGCGAGTCCGAACTTACCCTGGTGGTCAACGGTCGGCCGATGCTGCGGCTCGCCCACTCCCCCGGAGAAGAGGTCGAGCTTGGTCTCGGCTTCCTCTGGCTGGGTGGGGCCTTTGACACCCTGGACCAGGTGCGTTGGTTCCAACGCGCCGAGGAGGTGCTCGAATTCGAAATTGCCGGAACCGCAGGCCCGGGGATTCCGCTACGAACCAGTAGCTGCGGTATGGGTATCGTCTATGGACAGCGCGGGGTGCGCGAGCTGCCTTTCGTTGCTCTCGACCCCGAGCTGCCAGTGCGTATGCACGCAATACTGCGCGAGCGCTCCGTGGAGTACCGCCGTACTCGCGGCATCCACGGGGCCGCGCTCTTCACCATCGATGGCGAGCTACTTCACCTCTCTGAAGACATCGGCCGCCACAACGCCGTGGACAAGATAGCTGGCAGGGCATTGCTGGAGGGCTGGAAGCCACCCTACGTACTGGCTGTGAGCGGCCGCGTTTCGGGAGAAATGGCGCACAAGGCCGCTGCCCTGGGAGCGGTTCTGCTAACCAGCCGCACCGGCGCCACCCAGACCGGTCTGGAAGCCGCCGAGCGTCGTAACCTGACCGTTTGCACCTACGTGCGACCGTTTGGCTACCGGCTGGTCACCTCACCCGGACGCCTCATCGTCCGCGCCAGCGACGAGGTCTTCGAGACGGTTCGCGTTGAGGAAGAGGCGGGGACCGAAACGGGAGAGTAATTCGTTCCAGGGGACGATTTCCGCATGGGCGGCCTCCACCAGGTTTTTCAGGAAGAGATCGCCCGCTTCTAGCTGGGCTCGGGCAACGGGCTCCAGGTCCTTGCGGTAGAAGGCTGCGAGCGGTTCGATCCAACCCGTCGGACCTTCTGCAACCACCGCACTTGCCCCTGTGCGCCGGGCGCGCTCGTAAAGATAGTCCCAATACCCTGAGGCAAGATACGGGAGGTCGCAGGCGGCAACCGCCACCCAGTCGGCGCGGGCGTGCACCAGGGCGCTATGCAGCCCCGAAAGCGAGTCGCCGCCGGGAATAACGTCGGGGTAGACGGGAAAACCGAAATCGGCGTAGTCGCGGCCGGCGACGACTAAACGCTCTTCGGCCGTATTCAGGCTCTCCAACACGTAGGACAAAAGCGGCCGCCCCCGCCACACGAAGCGCGCCTTGTCCCGACCGAAGCGGCTGGACCGTCCGCCCGCGAGAACCGCACCGCTATACCCCATAACTCCAGCCTAACGCCTTGACCCCTGGAAGGCCGTCCCGTTAATGTGAGGGAGTCATGCGTACTCGTACGCCTCGCAGCTACAAAATCCGGCACCAGCGTTTCTGGTGAAGCCGGCGTACCATTCCGCAGACACCCGACCACAAGACAAAACCCGATCTTAGGAGGAAACGGAAATGCACCTTCCCGAATACCCCTTGCCCGACGCCCGCGGTCGTTACGGCCCCTACGGCGGCCGCTACGTACCCGAAACCCTAGTTCCGGCGCTAGAGGAGTTGGAGGCGGCCTACCACCGCCTGCGCCGCGACCCCGAATTTCTCGCCGAGCTGGACGCCTACCTGCGCGACTATGCCGGACGCCCCAGCCCTCTCTACTTCGCCCGCAACCTGAGCGAAGCCTGGGGCGGGGCGAGGGTCTACCTCAAGCGCGAGGACCTGAACCATACCGGCGCGCACAAAATAAACAACACCCTCGGTCAGGCGCTGATCGCCCGGCGCATGGGCAAGAAGCGCGTCATCGCCGAGACCGGCGCAGGGCAGCACGGCGTCAGCGTCGCCACGGTAGCGGCCCTCTTCGGCCTGGAGGCGGTAATCTTCATGGGCGCCGAGGACGTGCGGCGACAGGCGCTCAACGTATTTCGTATGGAGCTCCTTGGCGCCGAGGTGCGAACGGTAACGAGCGGCACCCAGACGCTCAAGGACGCCACCAACGAGGCCATTCGCGACTGGGTCACATACGTGGACGACACCTTCTATATCCTCGGCTCGGTCGTCGGGCCGCACCCTTACCCGATGATGGTGCGCGACCTGCAGAGCGTGATCGGGCTAGAGCTCGCTCGCCAGCTTGAAGAGGCCGAGGGACGCCGGACCCCCGACGCAATCGTCGCAGCCGTCGGCGGGGGCTCGAACGCCATCGGTGTCTTCGCGCCCTACGCATATCTGCCCGCGGAGAAGCGGCCGCGCCTGATCGGGGTCGAAGCGGCGGGGGAGGGGCTCGGCAGCGGCCGCCATGCGGCCAGCATCGGCGCCGGCCGGCGCGGGGTGCTGCACGGTTCCTACATGTACCTGCTCCACGACGAGGACGGCCAGATCCTTCCGGCCCACTCGGTCTCCGCGGGCCTCGACTACCCGGGAGTGGGGCCCGAGCACAGCCACTACGCCGACGCTGGGGTGGCCGAGTACGCAGCCGTCACCGACGAGGAGGCGCTGGCGGCGTTCCAGCTGCTCAGCCGCAGCGAGGGCATCATCCCAGCACTGGAGTCCGCCCACGCGGTAGCCTACGCTGCGCGCCTAGCCCCGCAGATGGCGCATGACGAGGTGCTGGTAATCAACCTCTCGGGCAGGGGAGACAAGGATGTGACGGAAGTGATGCGCCTCATGGGAAAGGAGTCACGATGAGCAGGATCCACGCTGCTTTCCGGAGCGCTAGGGACGAAGAACGGGCAGCCGTAGTCCCCTATCTGACCGCCGGCTACCCGAGCCCCGAAGCCTACCTGGAAACGGCCAACCGGCTGCTGGAGCACGCCGACCTGATGGAGATCGGCCTACCGTATTCGGACCCCCTGGGAGACGGACCTACGATCCAGCGCTCAAGCGAGGCGGCGCTGCGAGCCGGGGTGCGCACCGCCGACGTTGTCGCGCTGGTGTCCGAGTTGCGGCGGCGAACCGACAAACCACTATTGCTGATGACTTACCTAAACCCCGTATTCGCTTGGGGTCCCGACCGCTTCTTTGCGGCCTTCGCAGAAGCGGGGCTCGACGGGGTGATCCTGCCCGACCTGCCCCCGGACGAAGATCCGGCCGTCGTGCAGGCGGCGCAGGGCGCGGGGCTCGACACGGTTTTCCTGCTCGCCCCCACCTCCACTGACGCCCGCATCCGCGAGGTTGCGCGGCACACGACCGGCTTCGTCTACACCGTCAGCGTGACCGGCGTAACCGGAGTCCGCAGCGAACTGCCACAACTGGCGCCATTGGTGGAGAGGATACGCGCGCAAACTGACCTCCCCGTCGCGATCGGCTTTGGCGTCTCAGGCGCGGAAACGGCGCGGCAGGCGGCGCGAGTGGCCGACGGAGTCGTCGTGGGCTCGGCGCTAATAAAGAAGCTGACCGACGGTGAGGACCCCGCCCCTCTTCTCGCTGAGATTCGCGAAGCCGCACGCTTAAAATAGGCGCATGACGCCTTTCAAGCTCGGCAGCTTCGAGATCTACTTCCTGGAGGACGCGCGTTTCCGACTCGATGGCGGTGCGATGTTCGGGATCGTGCCTAAACCGCTCTGGAGCCGCGTCACTAAGGCCGACACGCAGAACCGCATCCCTCTAACGATCCGGCCAATGCTCGTCCGTGCGGAGGGGCATTGGGTTCTGATCGAGACAGGCATGGACGACAAGCAAGGAGAGAAGCACCGCAAGATCTACGGCATCGAGGCCGCGGGACGGCTGCTGGAGCAGCTGGCCGCGCTTGGTCTGGCCCCGGATGACATCGACTTGGTCGTCAACACCCATCTGCACTTCGACCATGCAGGTATGAACACAATGTCACGAGATGGACGTATCGTGCCTCTATTCACGAATGCGCGCTACCTCGTGCAGAAACAGGAACTCTACGACGCCACCCACCCGCATGAGCGCAACCGCGCCAGTTACCTGCCCGAGAACGTTGAGCCGGTGGCGGAAGCCGGGTTGTTCGAAGAAGTGGAAGGGAGGGTCGAGGTTCTGCCCGGCCTTTCGCTTATCCCGCTACCGGGCCACACCCTGGGGCAGCAGGGGGTGGTGCTGCGCTCCGAAGGTCTAACCCTCGTCTACACCGCCGACCTGATGCCCACACTGGCGCACGCGCCGCTTGCCTACATCATGGCCTACGACCTTTATCCAATGACGACGCTCGAAGTGCGCAAGGAGCGTTACCCAGAGTGGCTCGAAGCGGGCGCCCTGCTAGCAACCCCACACGACCCGAACGCGCCATTGGGCCGACTGCGGAAGGGCGAACGGGGGTATTTCGCCGAAGCCGTGTCACCGGGTTAGATGCCGCGCCAGAACGTCCAGGCGGCTAGCAGGTTAAAAAACAAAGAAACCAGCCAGCTAGCGTAGGCGTAACGGCGATCCCCACCTTCGGGCTGCAGGGAGAATACGAAGATCAGGCCGCCGAGCATCGCAAAGAGGAAGCCTACGGCGAGCCAAAAGTATGCTATACCGCTCATACCGCGTCCAAAGCGCGCACTTCGAAGCCGCCCGTGCGGATGCGGCTCAGGTAGTCATAGTCGAGCGAAACGCCGATGCCCGGGCCTTTCGGCAGCGGCATCCAACCGCTTTTGGCCTCCAGGGGCTCGAGCACTACGTCGCGCTCCCAGTAGCGGCTCGCCGAGCTGGTGTCTCCCGGAAGCGTGTAGCCAGGCAGCGTGGCCGCGTGGATGTTATGGGCGCGACCGACGCCGCTTTCGAGCATGCCGCCCATCCATACGGGCGCGCCAAAACTGCGGGCGACGTCGTGCACGCGCCTGGCCTCGCCGTGGCCGCCCACCCGCGCGACCTTGATGTTGATCACGCCGGCCGCCCCCAGTTCCAGGGCCTGCCGGGCGCTCCGGGCCGAAACCACCGACTCGTCGAGGCAGATCGGCGTTGCCAGACGGGTCGCTAGCCTGGCGTGATCGACGAGGTCGTCGTATGCGAGGGGCTGTTCGATGTAGTCGAGGTCGTAAGCGTCCAAACGCGCGAGCCTGCGGGCGTCGGCGAGTCGGTAGGCGGAGTTGGCGTCGACGGTGAGGTGCGCCTCCGGGAAACGCTCGCGCACGGCGGCCACCACCTGCACGTCCCACCCCGGCTTGATCTTCAGTTTGATGCGACGGTACCCGGCTTCGAGGTGTCGGGCCACGGCGTCGAGGGTCGCCTCCAGGTCGGGCTGGATACCCAGCGAAACACCGACCGGCAGACGGTCGCGTACGCCGCCCAGCAGTTCGGCGAGCGGTCGCTCGAGCGAACGCGCCCACAAATCCCAAAACGCCATCTCCACCATGGCCTTGGCCATGGGGTTGCCGCGGAAGCGTTCCAGCGACAATGCCATCGCCTCGGGACCGGGCCAATCCCGGCCCACAACTTCGGGCAGCAGCCCCTTCTCTACGAGGTCCAGCGCACCGGCGAGGGTCTCTTCGCGGTAGCCGGGAAGCGCCGTCATGACACCTTCGGCGTAGCCCTCGAGACCTTCACCCCTGAGAATCAAAAGCGGAACGATGCGTTCGGTCTGGACGCCGAAAGAGGTCTCGAAGCGAAACCTCAGGGGCAACCTGACGATGACGACCTCGGCAGATTCGATCTTCATGGTTCAATCCTATCCGCGCATGAGCTGGGGGAGGAAGAGCACGACCTCGGGCCAGACCGTGATCAGCGCCGCCAGTCCCATCAGGATGGCGAAGAAGGGCAGCGCCGCGCGGGCAACCTTGAGGATGGGCGCGCCGGCGACTCCCTGAATGACGAAGAGGTTGAATCCCACCGGCGGCGTTATCTGCGCCGCCTCGACCATGAGCACCAGGAAGATGCCGAACCACAGCGGGCTGAAGCCGGCCTGGGTGACGAGCGGCAGCGTGATGGGCAGGGTGATGACGATCATGCTGATCCCGTCGAGGAAGAAACCCAGGACGATGTAAAAGAGGGCGATCACCACGACGAGCAGGTACTTCGAAAGACCCAAGGAGGCGATCCAGGCGGCCAGCGCGGTGGGGATGCCCATGAACCCCATCGCCGTCGAGAGCAGCGACGCGCCGGCGATGATGAGGCCGATCATGCTGGTGGTGCGCACGCTGCCCAGCACCGCCTGTTTGAAGCTCTCGAGCGTGAGCGAACGATAGGCGAGTGCCAGTAAGAACGCCCCCAGCACCCCGATAGCCGCCGACTCGGTGGGCGTCGCGAAGCCCATATAAATACTTCCGAGAACCAACAGGATAAGCAGAGTGACGGGTACGAGGTTGACCAGTCCGACGAGCCTATCGGCCCAGGTGTAGCGGTCTCCGCCCGGCGCCTTTTCAGGCCAGCGCAGGCCGGCGTAGACGAGGTAGAGCATGAAGCCGCCGGCGAGCATCAGCCCCGGGATCACTCCGGCGATGAAGAGCTTTCCTATCGAAACCTCTGCCAGCACGCCGTAGATGATCATGACAAGCGAGGGCGGGATCAAAAAGCCGAGCGTACCGGCTCCCGCGAGCGAACCCAGGATCAGGTCGTCGTCGTAACCGCGCTTGCGCAGCTCGGGGATGTTGATTTTGCCGATCGTGGCGGCGGTAGCCGCCGAAGAACCGGAAACCGCGGCGAAGATGGTGCTGGCCACCACGTTGGTGTGCAGCAAGCGGCCGGGAAGCCAGGCCAGCCAGGGCGCGAGGCCGTCGAACATGCGCTCGGAGATGCGGGTGCGCAATAGCAGCTCGCCCATGAAGATGAAAAGCGGAAGCGCCACCAGGGCCCAGGAGTCGGTGGCGTTCCAGGCGATGTTACCGAGGAGCCGCAGCGGCGGCGTCGAGGTAAACAGGTCGATGGAGACGAGGGCCACCGCGAAGAGCGAGACGAAGACCCAGACGCTGAGGCCGAGGAGCAGGAACAGAATGGATAAAAGAACGACGACGGCAATGAGGGGATCCATCTAAACCTCCTCACCCATCAAGCGTCGCAAAATGAACGCCAGAAAGCCCGTCCACAGCACCGCTGCGCCTGCCAGGGCGACCGCATAGGGATAGACGAGCGGTGTGCGCGAGGGCAGGAAGCTGCGGGTGCCGTATCGCCAGGCGTCCAGCGTCTGGTTGGCCAGCGCCCAGACGAGCAGCGTTGCAAAGACGAGGCCCAGCGCTCCGGCCAGCAGGTCCAGTCGCCGTTGCCAGGCCGCGTCAAGACGCTCGCGCAGCAGGCCCACGCGGATGTGCTCGCCTTTGTGCAGGGTGTAGGCCGCCGCAAGGTAGACGATCCCGGCCATGAAGTAGCCCGAGTACTCCTCGGCTATCAGGGTGCTGCGACCGAAGAACTGGCGCAGGGCGATCTCGAAAAGTATGAGTCCGGTGGTGAGTAGCAGCAGAAAGCCGGCCACCCATCCGGAGAGGGTGGCCAAGCGTTCTGCGGCCCGAGCGATGGACCGCATAGGAGCTCCTACTTGCCCTGGAAGGCGTCGAGGACTTCCTTAGCCTTGGGCCCGGCCTCGGCCATCCACTTCTGCAAGATTTTCTGGGCCGCGGCCTCCATGGCGCTTTGCAGTTCGGGGGTGATGTTCTTGACGATCTGCATGCCGTGGTTCTTGAGCGCGATCTCAGAAACCAGGTCGGCTTTCTGCGAGGCCTTCCACTGGAAGGCTTCCACTTCGGCGGCGGCGTCGAGGATGGCCTGCTGCTTGGCAGCGGGAAGCTTTTCGAACGCTTGCTTGTTGACGATCACCATGTTTAGTGGGAAGGCGTAGTTGATGCGGTGGAAGTAATTGGTCACTTCCCACAGCTTGGCGTCGACACCGGTCTGGGTGGAGGTCAGCACTCCGTTAACCAATCCGGTGGAAAGGGCGGTGTAGAGCTCGCTGAAAGGAATGGCGATGCCCTGACCGCCCAGCAGGGTTACGAACTCGGCCGAGTTGGCGTCGTAGGTGCGGATCTTCAGACCCTTGAAGTCGGCCGTGCTCTTCAGCATCTTCTTGGTGTAGATGCCGCTCGGGGGCCAGGGAACGGCGTAGAGCAGCTTGGCGTTGTGGCGCGAAAGGGCCTCTTCGTAGTAGGGTTTGGCGATCTGGTACAGCTTCCAGGCCTCGTCGTAGTTCTTAACCAAAAGCGGCACCGAGGTAAGGCCAAAGATGGGGTCGTCGCCGCGGGCGTTGCCCATGAGCAGTTCGGCGATGGGTAGGGTACCGCTGCGCACCGCGCCGAGTACTTCCTGACCCTTGAAGCCCAGGGCTCCGCCGGGATGCACGGCGATTTCGAGATCGCCTCCGGTCTTCTTGGCGACCAGGTCGGCGAACATTATCACGCCCTTAGTGTGAAAGTTTCCGGCGGGCCAGGCGATATGCATGTCCCACTTTGTCTTGGCGAGGCCAAGACCGACGAGCATAATTGCAGCCGTTAACCAGAGTGAATACTTTTTCATATGCGCACCTCCAAGTTCATTATAGGCCTTGTTTATTGGGGGCCTTTGGCCCCATCCCAACGTACTTAGCCGCAGCATGCAACAATATGTTCGAGGAGGTGCCCATGCCCAGCATAGATCTGAACGCCGACGCAGGAGAGTCGTTCGGCCCCTGGAAGATGGGCAGCGACGAGGCGCTGTATCCGCTGCTCAGCTCGGTCAACCTCGCCGCCGGCTTCCATGCCGGCGATCCGCTTACGATGCAGCGAAGCATCGCCCTGGCCAAGAGGCACGGGGTCGCCGTAGGCGCGCACCCGGGTTTCCCAGACCGGGTAGGCTTCGGTCGCCGCGACCTGGCGGTGACGCCCGAACAGGCCTATGCCGATACGATCTATCAGATCGGAGCGCTCGCAGCCTTTTTGCAAGTCCAGGGAATGCCGCTCCACCACGTCAAGCCCCACGGGGCTCTCTACCTGCAAATGCTTCGCAACGAGTCCACCGCTGAGGCTGTGGCGCAGGCGGTACGCGACTACGACACCGAGCTGCCGCTGGTGCTGCTGCCGAATACACCCATGGAAGAGGCGGCCAGACGGGTGGGCGTGCGTTACGTACGCGAGGCCTTCCCCGACCGGGCCTACCTCTCAGACGGCAGGCTGGCGCCGCGTAGCATGGAGGGGGCGCTCGTCCGCGAGCCCGAACAGGCCGCTGAAAGGGCGGTGCAGATGGTGCTCGAAGGAAGGGTCGCGGCCCTGGACGGTGGCGAAGTAGAAGTACAGGCCGATACGCTCTGCGTGCACGGAGACAATCCCGAGGCCGTAGAGATCGCTCGCGCGGTACGGCGCGCGCTCGAGGCCGCGGGGGTGGACGTGCGCAGCTACCGATGACCCGGGGCGCCTACCTCGTCTACGGGCGCGGCATCGACCCCCGGGTGGGCGCGCGGGTGGCGCGCGCCGCAGCGGCCATCGAGGCGCATACGCCCGCCTGGCTGCGCGACTGGATCCCCAGCTACGACCGCATCTTCGTCGAGTACGACCCGCGGCGCATTAACGCCAGGGCACTCGCTGACTGGGCCCGCGGTCTCGAGTCGGGGGAGAGAAGGGAAGGTCGGCTGGTCGAGATCCCCGTGCGCTACGGTGGCCTCGACCTGCGCGAGATCTCCGAGCGCACCGGCCTTGGCCCAGAGGAGGTGATCCGGCTGCACGCCGGCGCATCTTACCGCGTCTACGCAGTCGGTTTCACCCCGGGCTTTCCCTTCATGGCCGAGGTGCCCGAAGCCATACGCCTTCCCAGGCGCGACGTTCCCCGCAAGCACGTACCGGCGCACTCCGTTGGCATCGCCGGCGTTCAGACGGGTATATACCCCCAGGAGAGCCCCGGCGGCTGGAACCTGCTTGGGCGCACCCTGGTCCGGGTTTACGACCCCCACCGTGCGCGGCCTTTTCTGCTCGAGCCCGGAGACCGGGTACGTTTCGTGCCGCGGGCGGGTGACCCGCCCGATCCGCCGGAATCATTGGAGCTGCTATTGGCGGGGGAAGGCGCGACGGTGCTGGAGGTGATAGAGCCCGGGTTGCTGACCCTTCCCGTAGACGACGGGCGTTTCCGCGCCGGCCGTTTTGGACTGGCGCGCAGCGGTCCCCTGGACGCCCGCTCGCTAGGCGTCGCCAATCGTCTGTTGGGGAACACGCCTGGCATGGCCGCTTTGGAGCTCAACCTCGCCGGGCCGCTGCTCGAGGCCCGGGAAGTCGTGACAGTGGCCTTAGCGCTGCAGGACGCCCACGGACGCATTCAGGCGTGGGCGCGCACGCTGCGGCGCGGCGAGCGCCTGGACCTGCGCGTCCTCGCAGGCGGCGCCCGCGGTTACCTGGCCGTGCCCGGCGGCTTGGCGCTGGGCCGTTTCCTGGGGAGCGCCAGTCCCGACCTGAAGGGGCGCATCGGCCGCCCGTTGCGCGTCGGCGATAAACTACAGGCGGCGGCCGCACGAAGCAGTTTGCGCAGGGCGGCGCGTGATTGGCGCCGCGACGGCTGGATGGGACCCGAGGTCACCCTGAGGTTAAGCCCGGGGCCGCAGGCAGACGACGCGGCACTGGAAGCGCTCTTGCGCGGCCGTTTCCGCGTCGCGGCGGCCGATCGCATGGGGGTGCGACTCGAAGGAGATGCGGTTCCCGGGGGCGAGGTGACGAGCGAGGGCGTTCCCCTGGGTGCGGTTCAGGTGCCTCCGGGAGGCGCGCCTATTTTGTTGCTATCCGACCGCGGCACCATTGGTGGCTACGCCAAACCCGCTGTCTTGCACCCCGCAGACCTGGCGCGCGCGGGCCAGCTTCGCGAAGGCGAACGGTTGCGTTTCGTGCTCGACCCCGCGGCAAGGCCTTACGACGTCTTCGAGATCTAGCCTGATCCCAACCAGCGCCGGAATGACTGCAGGTTGTAAACGTCGGACTCCGCGGGAGTTTCCATGATGAATACCTTGTCCGCGAGGCGCGCGTCGCGCACGATCTCGGCGAGCCCCGCGCCGATCCGCCCTTCGCCTAGATTCGCGTGCTGGTCAACGCCGCTCGCCAGTGCGCCCGCCGAGTCGTTGAGGTGGACGAGCGGCACCCGCTCGAGGCCGACGATGCGGTCTAGTTCGTCGAGCACCCCGGCCGGGTCATCGTGCAGCGGGTAACCGGCGGCGAAGGCATGGCAGGTGTCGAAGGCAACGCCCATGGGAGTGCCCTCGATCAGGGCGGCGAGCTCCTCGAAGCGCCGCCCCACCTTGCGGCCCTTGCCGGCCACGTTTTCCATAAGCAGCCGCGGACCCGGCGGGGCCAGCGACAACGCCTTGAGCGCCCCCTCGCGAACCCGCCGCGGGTCGCCGGAACCGGGGTGCACGACCACGTAGTCCACCCCCAGCAAGGCGGCTTTCTCCAGGTCGTCGGCCAGGCTGAAAACGCTCTTTTCCCAGAGGTCGCCTTCGGCTCCCAGGTTTACCAGGTAGGAAGAGTGAATGGCAGTGCGGCGCACGTGGCCGATGGCTAGCGCGTCGCGGAAGGCCTCGGCCTCGCCGGGCCGCAGGTTGCGCGTGCGCCAACTGCGCGGACTCTTGGCGAATAGCTGGGTCGCGGTCGTGTTCAGTTCCTCGGCGCGGTCGAGAGCGGCTGCGTAGCCGCGCTTGCCGGCGATGGAGTTGTGAAAGCCGTAATACATTACTCGCTCCAGGATATGACCTCGAGCCTGACCAGGGCGGTGCCGCTCTCTATCAGACCGATCTTGCGGGCGGCGGCGTAGCTGAGGTCGAGGATGCGATCTTTTTTGAAGGGGCCCCTGTCATTTATGCGAACGACGACGCTGGCGCCGCTGTCGAGCCGGGTCACACGAACCAGGGTACCGAAGGGCAGGGCGCGGTGGGCCGCGGTGTAGGCGTACATGTCGAAGACCTCGCCGCTGGCGGTCTGCTTACCGTGGAAGTTGGGACCATACCAGGAGGCAATCCCTTCCTCGACGTAGTCCAAAGGGGCCGCGGGCGGCGGCGGAGGGCCGGGTACGACCAGGACCTGGCCGGGGTGGATGCGGTCGTCCGTCAGGCCGTTGACTGCGCGCAGCGCCTCGACGCTGACCCCGAAACGGCCCGCGATGGCGAAGAGGGTGTCTCCCGGCTGGACGACGTATACCCGCTCTGCCGCCGCGGGCGCCGACGTCCGCGGGGCGCAGGCGGCGAGCGCCGCAAGCAGCAAGACCGCTAGCACCGGCCGCACGCCTCAGACCTCCCTCCAGCCCCGGGGGCTGTGACTCAAAAGCTCGATCCCACCCTCAGTGACGACGGCCAGCTCCTCGATGCGCACCCCGCCGCGGCCGGGCAGATAGACTCCGGGCTCGAGGGTGACGACCATCCCCGGCTCAAGCACCTCTTGCGATTGCGCGTTCAGGAAGGGGGCCTCATGAATCTCCAGCCCCACGCCGTGCCCCAGCGAGTGCACGAACTGGGGGCCGTAGCCGGCGGCCTCGATGACGTGGCGCGCCGCGGCGTCGAGCTCGCGCGCAGCCACGCCGGGCCGGGCCGCTTCCAGCGCCGCCTCCAGCGCCTCCAGGACCACGTCGAAGACGCGCCGCATCTCGCCTGCGACTTCGCCCACAGCAACGGTGCGGGTCATGTCGGAGTGGTAGCCGCCGACGACCGCGCCAAAGTCGAGGGTCACCAGCTCGCCTTTTTCCAGTTTTTTATCCGAAGCCACCCCGTGCGGCAGCGCGCCGCGGGGACCGGAGGCGACGATGAAGTCGAAGGCCGCCTTCTCGGCTCCGTGGCGGCGCAGCCAGAACTCGAGGTCGAGGGCCAGGTCGCGCTCGCGTACTCCCGGGCGGATGCGGGGCAGCAACCAGGCCAGCCCCCGGTCGGCCAGCGCCGCGGCCGTGCGTATCTGCGCGATTTCATCGGAGGTCTTGATGCGACGCGCCCGCTCGACGAGGTTCTCGGTCGCCACCCATTCGGCCGATGTGGCAGCGCGCAGCCGTTCCAGCTCGGCGCAGGGGAGGTGACGGGCTTCGTAACCGATGCGCAGGCCGGCGACGTGGGGCTCGAGGAACCCGTAGCCCTCCCGGGGGTTGACGATCTCCACCGGTATCCGCGACTCCGCCGGCGCCTGTTCGCCGTAGCGGGCGTCGGTGAAGAGGACCGGGGTTTCGGGACGGTAGAGGACCCAGGCGTCCTCGGGTGCGGTGAAGCCGGAGAGGTAGCGGACGTTCACGGGGTGCTTGACGAGTAGGGCATCGACATCGGTGGGGAGTGATACCTTCATATTTCACGAGCTCCTAGTTCGTGAACAATATCTCAGGGGTGCATCCGCGTGTACATCCGCGGGAAGGGAATGGCCTCGCGCACGTGGGCCAAGCCGGCGATCCAGGCGACGGTGCGCTCGAGCCCCAGTCCGAAACCCGCGTGCGGCACGCTTCCGAAGCGCCGCAGGTCCAGGTACCAGTCGAAGACGTCTTCGGGCAGGCCGTGCTCGCGGATGCGCTTCAGCAGCAGGCCCGGCTCGTGGATGCGCTCGGAGCCGCCGATTATCTCGCCGTAGCCCTCGGGCGCGAGCAGGTCGTCGTTCTTCACCAGGCTCGGGTCCTCTTCGTCGGGTTGCATGTAGAAGGCCTTTATGGCCGCGGGGTACTTCTCGATGAAGACCGGCCGGTCGAACCGCCGGCTGATCGCCGCCTCGTGGGGCGCGCCGAAGTCTTCGCCGTAGGGGAGGGCATCTACCTCGGAGTCGCTGGCGGCAATCTTCTCGAGCAGCTCGATGGCCTCTTTGTAACTGAGGCGCGGGTAGCCGCCCGCCGTCGCGGGCTCTAGCGCGGCCGGGTCGCGCTCCAGCAGCTCCAGCTCACGCGCGCGGTTCTCCAGCACCCGGCCTACCAGGTAGCTAACGTAGGCCTCCTGCAGGGCGATGTTTTCTTCGTGCTCCATGAAGGCCGCCTCCGGCTCCACCATCCAGAACTCCAGCAGGTGGCGGCGGGTCTTGGAGCGCTCGGCGCGGAAGGTGGGTCCGAAGGTGTAGACCTTGCCG
>Ga0256835_1000449_pt1 | contig 30933 bp, 28 predicted proteins | sample PIR30metaG_FD_185972 | JGI IMG/M metagenome (GOLD analysis project Ga0256835, IMG submission 185972) | Hydrothermal vent microbial communities from East Pacific Rise, Pacific Ocean - PIR-30 | ecosystem: Environmental > Aquatic > Marine > Hydrothermal vents | place: Pacific Ocean: East Pacific...
CAAGACTTAAAAGAGCTTGTTGAAAACCGTATTATCGATGTATCAACCGCTCAAAAAATAGAAACCTATTATCAGCAAAAAGCCGGGGATAAATCATCCCGGCTTTTGAGCATCTTTGCCCTTTTGGGGGTTATTCTCATTGGAGCCGGTATTTTATTGATAGTAGCCAATAATTGGAATAATTTTTCGGCAGGATTCAAAACTTTTTTGTCGTTCTTGCCTTTGGTCTTAGCTCAATTGGGAGGATGGTATGTGCTTCAATATAAAAATGAAAGTCTTGCCTGGCGAGAGAGCATTGCTTGGGCCATTTCTTTCGGGCTTATCATTGCCTTGACTTTGACCAGTCAAATTTATCAAATGGAAGAAACTTCTTCCTACCTGCTTTTGAGTTGGATTGTGCTTTCCCTTCCTTTGGTATATATATTCAAAGCTAAAAGCCTGGGACTTTTTCTATACTTATTGTCTATTGTTTATCTTTTTAAGGATCAAACTCCCAATCATAAATATATTTATTTGCTGTTATTGCTTTTACTAACTCCTTTTTATTTTTGGAAATTAATAGGAAGCAAAAACCACTTGGAATATATATACAGATGGGTGATAGCTTGGGCTTTCTTTTTGTTTGTGCTTGCCTTTTTTCAACACCATGTAAGTTTGTTGATTTTGGCGGGCTTATTTTCGGTTTTTTATTATATAGGAGCTTTTCAAATCCGTGAAAAATCTTTTTTGAAAAATCCTTTTTTATGGGGAGGAATAACAGGCTTGACGGCTTTGTTTATAGCCGGTGGCTTTGAAAGCTATTGGAGCAAAAGCGAGCAGTTGTTTTTGATGAATAAAGACTTGGGAGAGGAATTTGTTTTGGTATTGATCTTTCTTTTAATAAATCTTTTTTTATGGATCAAATACAAGACAAAAGAAAAAGAACTTCCGTGTTTTCATTTTTTATATTTCCTGTTTGTTTTCCTTTATATAATGAGTTTTTATTTTGAATATGTATATATCATTTCAAATATAATTGTTTTATGCCTGGGCATATTATTGATTTTCCGGGGAGAAAAATTTAAACGTCTCGATATATTAAATGCCGGCTTATTGAGTATTTTGATTTTGATAATCACTCATTTTTTCAGCAATGATATTCCTTTTATTTACCGGGGGCTTGCTTTTGTCTTGACAGGCTTGGTATTTATAGGAATAAATATTTATTTGTATAAAAATTTCACGGATGAAACTCACTAAGAAACATTATCTTTTTCTTTTTGCATTTGTGGTGCTTTTTCAATTGGTATTTATTGCCAGAAGAATATTTTTATATGAAGAAGTGAAAAAGAAGGGACGTATTTATAAATTTGAAATAGCACAAAGAGATCCTGCCGACATGTTTCGCGGGCGTTATTTGGCCTTGAATTTTATACCGGATAAAGTGAATATTCCCGATACTTTGGAATTTGAGCGTGGGGAGAAAGTTTGGCTTGAACTGCAAACGGATTCAACGGGTTTTGCTAAACCATACAGGGTTTATAAAAACAAACTTCACAATTCAAAAAACCTGTTACAAGTGAAAGTGCGGTACGTTTTTGAAACGGGCGGACAAAAAGTAATGGAAGTTCAATATCCGTTTGAAAGGTATTATTTAAATGAGTTCAAAGCCGGCGAAATCGAAAAATTGCTGAGGCTTTCACCTGTTGAACGGCAAAAACCTTCTTTTATCAAAGTAAAGATTTGGAAAGGAAAAGCCTTGATAGACGCTATATTTATAAACGGAAAAGCCTTGGACAAATAAAACCGAAAGATTATTATACTTATATTTGCAAAAAAAATATTCCGAAAGAGAACTCAGCATGATTAAATCCGATTTAAAGAAAAGGACAAGAGCCAGGGAATCTTCAAATGCCATTGAGAGATTATATATTACCATGCGGCATCTATTGAACCGCGGTTTTTATAAACCCTTTGGTGTGTCCGGAAATACTTTAAAACAAGGATTGCTTACATTACAGCCTGAAATCTACGGGGATATTGCCACCGAGAAAACCGAATTGAACGGATTGAAATACGTAATGGACCGTTTGCCATACGGAATAGAACAAACCAGAGTGATTCACCTTACGGATAACGAAGGTTATCGCAATTCACAATTCACTCCTATTATACCTCCCAAGCGAAGAAGAAATTGTTACCGCATAGATAAAGATCAGATGAATATCGAATTGACCCGCGGGCGCTCCGATGTTTATGATATATTGACTCACCTTACTTTTTTATTCATAGAGTCTCATAAAATAAGAAAAAAAGCGGTGGTCAATAGTCAAGGGGAAACGGGAAGGGAATGGAATGCGCTGGAAGATGTGGTTTTGAATAACAAGAAACTCAATAAAAAAGAACAGGAAGTAATCATTTCCTATTTATCCACCCTGTTGGGAAGAACCTTTTCCGAGACCAAGGAGGCCTTTGAAATGTTCTCGGAAAAAAATAATAAAAACCGATTCTTTGAATTGATTTATTGGCTGGGAAAACTGGCTTTGGATGAAGCATACGAAGGAAAGAAGCGGGAGATTAAATTCAGTCCGCGTCTCCGAGAACGACTCGGACATCATGTGTATGGCGAAATTTGGGCAAACCATATCAAAAAGGAATTAAAGAAAAGGAATTTATTGGATCGTCCTCTTCATATTATCAGTGCCAATATGCACTCGGTGATGAATAGCCTGTTTGCCCGGAAGGCATTAAAAACCGATGAAAAAAAATTGGAAGTTTTTAAAAAGCTCAGTCAGTCCAAAAATGAAAAATTAAGGGAAAAAGTAAGAGAATTTGCTTTAAAAAACGGCATGATAGAGGTAAAAGATTTTTCGGGGGCCAATATAGACGTGCAAATTTTTGATACGGAAAAAATAAAGGATTCCGACTATATCATAAATGCTAACAGCCAAGAAGATTTTCCTGTATTGATTGTGATGGATTATGCTTTCGGGGAGCAAGCTTTTGAGGTAATGGACGAATTGTTAAAACCTTATGAAGAAAATAATAAAAAACAGCATTTAAACGTTCAATCGATATCCATAATGGGTAAAGCGGGGATTCTCACCGGGAAAAAAGGCGATATCATGATTCCCAATGTTCATATGTTTGAAGGAACCGCCGATAATTATCCTTTTGAAAACGATCTCAGTTTAAATGATTTCAAAGAAGACAATATAGACGCTTATGCAGGAACGATGGTTACCGTTTTGGGAACGTCTTTGCAGAACAAAGATATATTGTCTTTTTTTAAAAATTCGACTTGGAAGGCCATAGGTTTGGAAATGGAAGGAGCGCATTATCAAAAAGCCATACAATCGGCTTCAAAGATAAGAGGGAATATTGGAAAAGATGTTAAAGTGCGTTATGCTTATTATGCTTCGGATAATCCTTTGGAAACGGGGAGCACATTGGCTTCCGGACCGTTGGGAGAAAAAGGGGTGAAACCCACTTATTTAATAACAGATAAAATTTTAAATAAAATATTCAGTCATTATGAATAATCAAATACAACCTCGTGAAGAGATTGATCTCTTACAGTTTTTTAAAGCCATTGGAGCTTTTTTTAAGCAGATATATCAAGGTGTTTTACGCATTTTAAAAAACATTCTGTTTTTGATCTTTCATGTTTTGATTTATTTCAAAAAAAATGCCTTATATCTGGGTGCGGGAATTCTGGCAGGACTTATTTTAGCTTTTGTGCTTCAAAAAAATTATCAAAAAGTTTATAAAGCATCGGTTTTTACCAAAGTGAATTTCGAAGCATCTCCCGATTTGGAAGGAAAGTTGGAAAGTTTTAACGCATTGATAGAGAATGAAGAATATGAGGTGTTGGCAAAGGAATTAAATATTGAAACCGAACAAGCCAAGCAATTGAGACATTTTGATTGGACGCCTGTCGTCAATAAAGTGCTGCTATTGAAAGATTATGCTCAATACCACGCCTCTATGGATACTACGGTTTCTAATAAGTTAACTTTTCAAGAATATATTAAAGACATAAAAAATGCTAAGAGCCTTTCACCTTATTACCGTCTTACGGTAACGGCTTATTCACCAGATATTTTTCAAAAACTCAATCCTGCTTTGGAAAAATTATTGGAAGACAATCCGGTCCTTATAGAAAAGAAAAAAGAGTTTTTGTCCTTTGCTTTTAAAAAGAAAGAAAAATTGCATCAGGCTTTATCCGAAGTAGATTCCTTACGTAAGGTATTCAATAAAGTATACTTGAATTCTTCTGAAAAAGCAACTGCATCGGGAGTAGTAGTAAATACCGCTCATTCGACAGGATATGAAAAACCTTATGATTTGTTTGAAACTCGTTTAAACCTTCTAAAGGAATTAAAAAAGAATGAAGAAGAAATAGCCGTCAATAAACATATTTTGTTTCTCTATAATAATTTTCCCGAAAGAGGAATGAAAACCAATCAGATTTCTTATAATCCGTTTTTGCAATATCCGTTGTTCGGTTTTTTCTTTGTGTTGATTATTTTACTTCTAAAGGAATTAAATGTGTTGTTAAAACAGTATGAAAAGAAGCTGAAAGAAGATGAAAAAAATTGATACTCCTTTTCAAGGTGTCTTTATTTTACAACCTGATGTATATGAAGATGAAAGAGGTTTTTTTATGGAAATTTACAATCAGCGTAAATTTGTAGAACTATCGGGCTTAACTATTCAATTTGTGCAAGATAATTTAGCCCATTCGGAGTATGGAGTTTTAAGAGGCTTACATTATCAAAAAGGAGAGTATGCCCAAGCCAAATTGGTCACTGTTTTAAAGGGAAAAGTGCAGGATGTGATTGTGGATTTACGCCGGGATTCTCAAACTTACGGTAAATATTTTTCCATTATTTTATCGGAAGAAAATAAGAAACAACTCTTTGTTCCGCGGGGATTTGCTCACGGATATTTAAGTTTGGATGATGACACGTTATTCTATTATAAAATAGATAATATTTATCACAAAGAAAGTGAAGCCGGAATTTATTATGCCGATAAAAATCTCAATATAGATTGGATAATAGTGCCTCGATTGATTTTATCTGAAAAAGACAAGAAATTACCGGGCTTTAAATCCTTATAATGAGTCAGAAAAAGAAAATACTAGTAACGGGTGCCAATGGTCAACTTGGACAAAGTTTATATCAATATATCCCGCCGGAATCCCATGAATTTGTTTTGACAAATAAAAACCAACTGGATATTACAAAGCCTGAACAAATACAAGCTTTTTTTGATAATAACCATTTTGATTATTGTTTGAATTTGGCTGCCTATACAAATGTGGAAAAGGCAGAAAGTGAACCCGAAGACGCTTTTCTTATCAATGCAAAAGCCCCCTCTTCATTGGCGCGGATTTGTAGTAAAAATAAATGTACTTTAATCCATATTTCTACTGATTATGTTTTTGACGGAAAAAGGAAAATGCCTTATTTGGAAACCGACCTTCCTAATCCCATCAATATTTATGGAAAGAGTAAATGGGAAGGAGAAAAAAATATAGTAGAACAAGCAGATCATTATTATATTATACGCACTTCTTGGTTGTATTCTAACAAAGGGAATAATTTTTATAATACAATACTTCGTTTATCAAAAGAAAAAAAGGAATTGAAAATAGTTTCCGATCAAACAGGTACTCCTACTTTAACTTATGATTTGATAGATTTTATTTTTTGGTTGATGCAAAAAAAACCGGAATACGGCATATACCATTTTAGCAATGAAGGAGAAACAAGTTGGTATGATTTTGCAAAAAAAATAGTGGAATTGCATGGTTTGCCGGTTGAGGTTTTACCGGTTTTTTCAAATGAATTCCACACAAAAGCAAAAAGGCCGACATATAGTGTGTTGAGTAAATCAAAAATCAAAAAACTTTCTTATATTCCGCGTAAATGGGATGAGGCCTTGTATTCTTTTATAAAAACTAAATAAAATGGCAATCATTAAATCTTTAAAAGGAATCACCCCCGAGTTTGGAAAAGATTGTTTTATAGCAGAAAATGCAGTAATTATCGGAGATGTAAAAATGGGCGATAATTGTAGTATTTGGTATAGTGCGGTCATTCGAGGGGATGTCCATTATATTCGGTTGGGGAACAAAGTAAATGTCCAGGATGGTGTAGTAATTCATTGTACGTATAAAAAGTCACCGACAAATATCGGGAACAATGTTTCTATAGCTCATAATGCTACGGTCCACGGTTGTACGATTGAAGATAATGTGCTGATAGGGATGAATGCCGTTATTCTGGATGATGCTGTAATTAAATCCAATTCAATTATTGCAGCGGGTTCGGTTGTGACTAAAGGAACAGTGGTGGAAAGTGGTAGTATTTATGCCGGTATTCCGGCAAAAAAAATCAAAGATATCAGTACGGAATTGGTTGAAGGCGAAATCCGCAGGATTGCCGACAGTTATATCAAATACGCTTCGTGGTATAAAGAAGGTTAGAAATCATAATAAAAACCGACACTGTATATTTTTCCTCCGTCAATTCCATGGGTGTACATAAAACTTATATGAGATACAGGCTCTCCGTCAAAACGTAACCCGACATCAAAAACAGGTCCGTGTATAGCTTCGTAAGGAGGTGTATCCGAAAAAACATTGGCATAATTATAACCTCCTCCTATATAAAATCCTAAAAGAAAATCAGAATCCTCTTCGGCATTTAAACCCCAGTTATAATTTAACAAAATCGGGATAGCATAGCTTACCCGTGTGGGAAAAGTTTCTTCATATTCACCATAAATATACCAATCTCTTGTTCCTATCCCAATTTGCGGTCGAGCTTCGATAGATACTGTGTTTTCTCCATTTATTTCCCAGAAATTGTATCGGGGAACAATACTGAGATTAAAATCATAACCGGTATATTTTGGGGCTGTCATATACTTTCCTGTTACTCCAATAGAATAAAAGAATTTTTTATATCCGAATTGTGCAAGGCTGTTTTGGAATACTCCGGCGAATAGTAAAAGAAGTACTGTTTTTTTCATATCTTTATTTTGTTTAACAAAGATATTATTTTTTTTCAAATTTGTTAAAAAATTACAAAACTTCTTTTTTGTGTATTAATTTGGTCAGTGAAAGAGATAAATTCATAAAAACAAGTTTGGAATTAGCATTTCTTTCTATGGAGTAGGTGGCTTTTTCAATAAGACGATAGATTTCTTCTATATTATTGCCGTGAATAAACGGAGCTAATTTATGCATATCAAAACCAATAGCTTGCATATCAATGTATTGTAATTGCGGATTTCCATAATTAATCATCAATGCCTGACGAAATATCTCCATTACATATTTTAAGAAGAATTTTTGTTCTTCGCGTCCTTTGGAAGCCATTTTTTCCGACCATGAAATCAATTTTTGTATGCTTGTTTTGTTTTTCTTAGCCAGAAAAGCTGTTCGTACCCACTCCACAAAATCCCTTTGAAAATTTTGTTCCGGTAAATCTTCATTTAGCAGTTCCAAGGCTTTGGCCCAATTTCCATTGGCTTGTTTGGCGATTTTTAATGCTTTCTTCTCGTCGATTCCCTTTGAGATTAATTCTTGTTTAATAATAGAGGCCGGGATCGGGTTAAAATGGTGAATCTGACAACGGCTTAAGACGGTTGGAAGAATATTTTCAGTGCTTTCGGCCACCAAAATAAATTTAGTGTCTGCCGGAGGTTCTTCAAGAATTTTCAGAAGTTTATTATTGGTTTCATTATTCATTTTTTCGGCCATCCAAATAATAAATATTTTATAATCACCTTCAAAGGCTTTTACAAATGTATTTTTGATAATGGTTTCTGCATCTTTCACCCTTATTAATCCTTGTTTGTTTTCGGCATTTATACTTTGTAGCCATTGATAGTAAGTACCATAAGGAGAAGTTTGTAAAAATTCTCTGAATTGGGGTAATAATTGAGAGCTTTCTGTATTGGCTGCCGAAGATCCTGTAATGCTGGGAAAAATAAAAAACAAATCGGGGTGAAGGATACGTTCCACCTTACCTCTACAACGTTCATTATTTTTACAAAGTAATTCGGAAGCATAGGCCCAAGCCATTGCTAAGGTTCCGTATCCGGCTTCTCCTACAAATAATTGAGCTCCCGGAATACGCTTATTTTGAATGGTTTTTGCGAAATATTTTTTTAAAAAATCCTGTCCTATAATATTTTCAAATCGCATAAAAAAATTTTTTCGGTTTGCAAATTACTACTTTTTGAAGGATTAAGCCGAACTTCTCAAAAAAATAAATATATTTACTTTTTCAATAATTTATAAATATGAAACATTTTTTCAGTCTTCTTTTTTTCAGTATATGGATTGGTTTAACGGCACAAGAGAAACCACGACTTATTATAATTTCCGATACCGTAGAAATTGTAAAGCCGCTGTCTCAACGCGAATATTTGCCGCGTCCAAAGCAAAAAAAAGAGATGAATAAAAAGAGAAAATCGGGACAAAATATTATTGTCCCGGGTAAAGGGTTTCCAAAAAATACTGATCCTTTGCTTCAATATAAAAAATCTCCGGTTTCCTATAAAAATAAAGCACCACTTTTGACCTTTGAAGCTTCTACTTTTGGTGGGACACCGACGGATCCAACGGGAGCAGCCGGCCCCAACCATTATGTGGTGGCTTATAATTCGGCTTTTAAAATTTTTGACAAAAACGGAAATGTATTGGTGCCGGATACTTCATTAAGTGCCATTTTTACCGGAACCAATGATGATGGTGACCCCATCGTTTTATATGATCAATTTGCCGATCGTTTTATTATTACTGAATTTGATCTGGCATCTGATCCCAAGAAATTAATGTTGGCTATTTCACAAGGTCCGGATCCTGTTAATGACGGTTGGTATGTCTATCGATTCAATGTAAATGCGATGCCCGATTATCCTAAATATTCCATTTGGAGTGATGCTTATTATGTCACGGCCAATAAAAGTGATCCTGCCATACAAGAGGTGGTTTTTGCGATGGAAAGAGACAAAATGATAAATGGAGATCCAACAGCACGTATGCTCGGTTTTAATCTGCCGGGCATAGCCATTAACGGGTTTTATTCACCTTCGGGATTTCATGTAAACGGAAATATGCTTCCTCCCAGAGGAAATGCTCCCATTATTTATTTGCAAGATGATTCTTGGGCGGGAGTCAATGACGACCATTTGAAAATATGGAATGTTCAAGTGGATTGGAACACTCCGGAAAATTCATTTATAGAGTTAAAACAAGAATTGATTACAAGCGATTTTAACTCGGTCTTTGATAATGGAAGTTTTGAGAATCTGCTTCAACCGAATGGAGTAAAAATAGATGCCTTACAAGCAACAATTATGTTTATGACCAATTACCGTCGTTTTTCTACTTTTAATTCGGTCGTTCTAAATTTTGTTGTAAACACTGACAATCAAGGGAAAGCCGGTATTCGCTGGTATGAGTTGAGACAAAATAATGATGGAGAAGATTGGTATATTTATCAGGAAGGCACATATATTGATCCATCCGGTGAAAATACTTTTGCCGGCTCTATTCAAATGGATGGTAGAGGAGATATAGGTCTGGGATATACAATTGTCGGTCCGGATCAAGTACCGGAGTTGCATTATACAGGAAGATATTTTTCAGATCCTGTTGGAGAAATGACCATACAAGCTCAAACCGTGGTTCCCGGTGTAGAATCTTCTTATTCTTCACGATACGGAGATTATGCCCAATTGACAATAGACCCTTCTGATGATGTGCGATTTTGGTTTATAAGTGAATATTTTAATAATAATCGAAGAGTAGATCAGGTAGCGGTTTTTAAGTTTGCTTCTGAATATGCCAAAGATATAGGGGTTGTTTCCATACTTGCTCCTGAAAATTCTTACCTGGGGAATAATGAAGAAGTTCAAATTGAAATCAGGAATTACGGAACGGAAACACAGAGCAATTTTGAAGTTTTTTACCAAATTGATAATGGAACTCCCGTCACCGAAACATTTACCGGCAGTATTTTGCCAGGAGAAAAATTGTCTTATACTTTTTTAACCAAAGCCGATTTATCAATTACAGAAAAAACATATATAATAAAAGCAGGAACTGCTTTACAAGGAGATGCAGATACTAACAATGATATTTTTACAAAAGAAGTAAGAAATCTGATTCCTACGGATGTGGGAATTGCCTATATGATTTCTCCCGTTTCTTCGTCACAATTAGGAAATGCCGAATCGATTGAAGTAGTAGTAAAAAACTATGGAGGTGAACCGCAAAGTAATTTTCCAATTTCCTATACTATTAATAATGGCACACCTGTTGAAGAAATTTTTCAAGCCACACTTGCGCCGGATTCACAACAAAATTTCACCTTTTCCACACCGGCTGATATGTCAACGCCCGGTTTATATGAATTAAAAGTAAAAACCAATTTACAGGGAGATATGAAACCGGAGAATGACGAACTATCTAGGAATATAATGAAATCAATATGTGAACCCGCCTCCGATTGTACAAACGGGGATGAAATTTATCGCTTAAAATTTGCAGATATTGACCATATTTCCGATTGTACCGGTACCGGTTATAGTGATTTTACAAATATTAAAGGAACAATATCAGATGTTTTTATATATCCGCTTACTCTTACAACTAAATATGGAAATGAGTATGTAAATGCATGGATTGATTTTAATAGTAATTTTGTTTTTGAAGCGGAAGAAAAAATCATTGATAATCAGTTGATGGCTCCGGGTAAAGAAGATGGAGTTTTCACAGAAAGTTTTGATACGAATTTGCCCTATCCCTTACCCATAGGAGAGCACTTAATGCGTGTTAGAATCAGTTGGAATCAGCCGGTTCCCGATGCATGTATTGATGTAAGTTATGGTGAAACAGAGGATTATCTTATAGAAGTAAAACAAGAAAATACTTCTCATCCCACTCAGATTTTATTACAAGACTTTGGAAATAATCATTTTCAAATTCAATTGCTTTATGCGGATATAGAAAAAGAATATGACATTTCGCTTTATGATATTTCGGGTAAGCGACTGCTTTATTATCCTCTGAGAGCACAAAACGGACACTTCGTTTATCCCTTAGATTTGTCTTATATAGCAAAAGGAGTTTACTTATTGAATATTAAAAGTGAAGGAGAAAACTTGATAAAAAAGATTTTGGTTAAATAAAATCGTATTTTTGTGTTTTTATAAAAAACAAAATCATTTTTAACTTGTAATGCAAAAAAAAGTTCAATCGCCTTTCATCATTTTAAGAATTTACCTCCTTTTTGTGGTTTTCTTCTTCTTATACCGTATTGTATTACTTTCATTTCATTTAGACGATATAGAGGAGAACGGTATGTTTTCTGTTAAAAAAATCTTGTACAGCTTTTGGATGGGGTTACGTTTTGACCTTTTGGTTTCCGGTTTTATTTTGTTGATTCCTTTTCTTTTTTTAACAGCCTATGACTATTTTAATAATAATAAATTTAAAAAAATAGCAGTAGTATGGATTTATTTTTTTTCCTTTACGATAGTTATAATTGGAATAAGTAATATAGAATATTTTAATAATTTTTATAAACACCTTGACTCACAAGCTTTGACATGGCTCGACCAGCCTTTTACGGTAGTTAAAATGTTATTTCAGGAAAAGTCATGGTGGTATATTATTTTTTTGTTGGGAGGAGGCTTATATATATTTTATAAATTTATCAATAGACTTATTTCATATTCCAAACATATAGAATTATCTCAAAAGCATGCAATTCTGTTGTATTTTTTTAGCTTTCTTTTTATATTTTTCTCTATTAGGGGAACCTTGGCAGGCCCACCTCTCAAAAAAGAAAATTCTACGATTTCTGATATAGTTTTTTTAAATCAATTGGCCTTAAATCCTGTATTTGTATTGGAAAAAAGTTTAGAACAAGATTTTAAAGATAAGCTGCATAATATTGATTTCATGAACACTGAGGAAGCTTTATCCCTTTTAAAAAAATATATGGGAATTTCTCATTCCGCTTACCAAAATCCATTGGCCAAAAAAATGATTAATAATGAGGAGAAAAGTCAGGTTCCAAAAAAAAATATAGTACTTATATTCATGGAAAGTATGGGGACTTGGAAGATGAAACAATACGGTAATAAAAATAATCTTAGCCCTTTCATAGATAGTCTTTTTGATCAGTCTATTGCATACACGCAAATGTATAGCAATGGAATTCATACTTATGGAGGAGTTTATTCAACTAATTATTCTTACCCCTTGACTTTTAACAGCCATCCTATGAAAGGTGTCCCAGAGAAAAATTATTACGGGCTGCCCCAGATTTTACAAGAAAAAGGCTATCAAACCGCTTTTTTTATTCCTCACAATCCTGTTTTTGATAATTTATGGAGTTTTTTATCCAAAAATGGCTATAAAGAAGTTTTTTATGATAAAGATTATCCACAAGATTCTATACGTACTACTTGGGGTGTAGACGACCGTTTTTTGTTCCATTTTGCCTTAAAAAAAATGGATTCTTTATATCATCAAAAAAAACCTTTCTTAGCGACTATTCTCACTATTTCGGATCATCCTCCTTATTATACTCCCGATTTTATTGAAGGAGAAAATGAAATTACCCGGGCTGCCCGTTTTGCCGATTGGGCGCGAAGAGATTTTATGGAAAAAGCCCGTAAAAAGCCTTGGTTTAAAAACACCATCTTTGTATTTATAGGTGATCATGGAAAAACCCACCGTATGATTTATTCCACACCTTTGAGCTATTCTTCTATTCCTTTCATTATCTATTATGAAGGAGTGAAACCTGAAAAACGAAACGAACTGGCCATGCAAATGGATGTCCTTCCGATATTAATGAAAGAATTAAAATATGATTATATATATAATGGAATGGGGCAAGAAGTAGAAGAAAATCCTCATCCTTATATTTTTGTCGATTATGACAATAAATATGCAGTATTAAGTGACTCTCTCTTGTTGGTTATTGACAGGGAAAAAACCCACGGGTTATATAAATATAAAGAAAAGGATAAGTATAATTACCTCAAAAATTATCCCGAAGAAGCACAAAAAATGTCTTTGTTTCTCAAATCATACCTGCAAGGAAAAAAATATATTTTGAAACATAATTTGCAATCTAAAAAAGGAATTCAATTAAACGCATCGACCGGAGATAATTTGTAGTTCGCCTTTTTTGTCTATTTTTGCAAACTTAATTCAGCCAAATGAAAAACAAGAAAATCAATATCATCACTTTAGGATGTTCAAAAAATGTTTATGACAGTGAGAATATTATGGGGCAATTGGCTTATAACGGGTATGAAGTCACCCATAATGGCAACGATCCGAGTGATATTGTTATAATAAATACTTGTGGATTTATTCATGATGCCAAACAAGAATCGATTGACACTATTTTATCGGCCATTCATGACAAGCAACAAGGGCGAATAGAAAAAGTTTATGTAACCGGTTGTTTAAGTGAAAGATACAAAAACGAATTACCGGCTGAAATTCCGGAAGTGGACCAGTATTTTGGCACCCATGATATGGTTGAACTTCTCAAAACTTTTCAGGTGGATTTTAAGCACGAATTGATTGGTGAACGAAAATTAACCACTCCTTCTCATTTTGCTTATTTAAAAATCTCCGAAGGCTGTGATCGCAGTTGTTCATTTTGTGCCATCCCGATGATTCGGGGCAAACATATTTCGCGCAGCATCGATAGCTTGGTGCTAGAGGCAAAAAAACTGGCGGCAAAAGGAGTTAAAGAATTAATTTTAATTGCGCAAGATTTGACTTTTTACGGATTGGATCTCTACGGAGAAAGGCGTTTAAATGAGCTTTTGAAGGCTTTGGTCAAAGTAGAAGGTATCGAATGGATACGTCTTCACTATGCTTATCCTACGGGTTTTCCGGAAGAAGTAATTGATACCATTGCTCAGGAAGAAAAAATTTGTAATTATCTCGATATGCCCTTGCAACATATCAATGATGATCTTTTGAAATCAATGCGTCGCGGACATACGCGAAAAGTGACAGAGAAATTGATTGAAAAAATGCGTAAAAAAATACCGGGAGTGGCTTTACGCACGACTTTGATTGTAGGTTATCCGGGGGAAACCGAAGAAAAATTCCTTGAATTGAAACAGTGGGTGAGAGAAAGTAAATTCGACAGGCTGGGAGTGTTTACTTATTCTCATGAAGAAAATACACACGCAGGCAAACTAATTGATGATGTTCCGAAAGAAGTAAAAAAAAGGCGTCAAGAAGAAATTATGGATTTGCAAGCGGAAATATCCTTGGCAAAAAACCGAGAAAAAATCGGACGGATTTTTAAAGTGTTAATCGACCGGAAAGAAGGTGATTATTATGTGGGACGAACAGAATATGACTCGCCGGAAGTGGATAATGAAGTCCGAGTTGATGCTGCCAAACATTACTTGGAAATCGGGAAATTTGCCAATATAAAAATTACAGGGGCAGAAGAATTCGATTTATACGGAGAGCCGGTAAAATAATCAGTCTTTTTTAGGAATAACAATCCGCATGGTCGTACCTTTTCCGGGTTCGGATTTTTGCACAAATATTTTTCCGTTATGATATTGCTCGATAATCCTTTTTGCGAGTGATAATCCCAATCCCCACCCTCTTTTTTTAGTAGTAAAACCGGGTAGAAATATCTCGCTATACATATTTTTACTCAAACCTTTTCCTTGATCTTTTACATCTATAAATACGTGATTCTTGTCTTCAAAAACAGAGATATTTATTTCGCCTTTACCTTCCATGGCATCGATGGAGTTTTTGATGAGGTTTTCCAAAACCCATTCATAGAGTTGTTTGTTGATTGAAACATATATTTTATCCGGGGTATCCAATTTTATTTTGAGTTGTTTGGAAGTACGATCTTGCAGATAATGAGCTATATTCCGGCTTATTTCCACAATATTTTCTTCTTTTAATTCGGGTTCGGATCCGATTTTTGAAAAACGCTGGGAAATAGTATTGAGTCGTTGTACATCTTTTTCCAATTCTCCTATGGGTATATCCATACTTTTTTGCGTCTTCATTATTTCAATCCAACCCATTAAGGAGCTCAAAGGAGTGCCGATTTGATGAGCGGTTTCACGTGCAATGCCCGACCATAACCGGTTTTCATCTGAAATTTTTCCGGTACGGTAATAAAGATAAATAGTAGTAATAAATAAAAGAAAAATCCCAATTAAAATAAGAGGATAATAAAACAAGCGGCTGTATAAATGAGAAGGGCTGTAATAAATATTCTGGTATTTTTGATCATCGATTTCAAGAAACATGGGAGGAATGTCTTTCTCAAATTTTACCGCTTTCTCCACTATTTTCAGGCTGTCTTTTTTGTTTAACTTGTTTTTCTTGCTGACATTGGTATGATAAACCAATTGATTGTCTTGATCCAAAACAATCAAAGGGATGTTTTTGTTGGCTTGTAGAATTTTTAAAGGAAGGTCAAGATCTTCGTCAGGTCCCGCTTCTATAAGCTTTTTATAGGCAGCCATCAAAATTTCGATCTTACTTTCTTCCTCGTGTTTAAATTCCGATAAAAATAAATTGGTACGCCATAACGCCCATATCAATGCAAGCTGGGTGATTAATATAAAAAGGATACGTTTGTTTTGTATAAAAAATCCGCGCATAAATGTAGCTTCGTTCAAATAACGAATATAAAGATTTTTTAGTATTCGTTTTCACGGCTATATGATTTATTCTAAATTTGTATCGCCTATGAAAAACAAAACCATTCAATATCAAGATTTGGGCTTGACGGATTATCCTCTTGCTTTCGATTATCAGACCCGGCTTTTTGAAGATTTAAAAGCCATAAAAACAAAAAATAAATATAAAGAAATTCCGGAACAGACTTCTAATTATTTTTTATTTACGGAACATCCGCATGTATATACTCTCGGTAAGAGCGGTAAAGAAGAACATTTGTTATTGAATGAACAACAACGGCAAGAAAAAGGAGTAAGTTTTATCAAAACAAACAGAGGAGGAGATATCACTTACCATGGCCCGGGTCAAATTGTAGGTTATCCAATTATCGATTTGGATAATTTTGACTTGGAAATTCTTTCCTATATGCGTAAACTGGAAGAAATAATCATTCGAGTGCTAAAAGAATATGGAATTAAAGGGGAAAGAAGTCCGGGAGAAACAGGTGTGTGGCTGGATACGGGAACTCCTTTTGCCAGGAAAATCTGTGCTATGGGAGTGAAAACCAGCCGGTGGATAACCATGCACGGATTTGCCTTGAATGTAAACCCGGACTTGTCTTTTTTTAATGGAATTATACCCTGTGGGATCCAAAAAAAAGGAGTCACTTCAATAGAAAAAGAAATAGGTTTTATTCCTGATTTACAAGAAATTAAAGACCGTATTTTATTCCATTTTTCAGAAGTTTTTCAAGCGGAATTTGTAAAAGCCAAATTATTTTAAGGTCTTGTTTTTGTCCATACTTTCTACGGTTTTAATAACATCTTCCACTTCATAAGGTTTGGCTATTATTTTTTTGTTTTTATCTAAAATAAAGAAAGTTGGTGTGGCATTGATGAAATATTTTTTTACAATTTCCTGGTCCCATTTATTTTCAGGATTTGAAAAAACTCCGTGAATAAATTCCGGATAGAAATAATGTTCCCTTATCCAATCTGTTTTATCGCCTTCTAATCCTATGGCGATTACTTCCCAGTTTTTTCTATTTTTCATCAATTTTTGAATCTCAGGCATTGCCTTCAAGCAATGGGGACAAGTAGCACTCCAAAAAACCAATAAAATTTTGTCACTCTTAATATCCGATAATTTCCGGGTTGTTTTCATATCGGAAAAAGTAAAATCCGGAGCAGTTTCACCTTCCAGTAAGCCGAGATCTTTTTGTACTAAATCTATATTTAATTGGGATTGTACCTCCGGAGGAAAAGTATTGTAATATTTTTCAATCAACTCCTTGCTTACCCGCCCGTTTACATTGACAAATGCCTGTATCAAAGACAAGATCATATCTTGTTTTACTCTCTCATCTTTGATTTTATGCCATATTTTTTTTATTCGTGCCATATATTCCTTTTCGGCAGTAGACGGATCGTGTGGTGGAGCGATTTTAAAAATATATTTATATACTTTCTCACTTAATAAATGCGAACGGACAACCACCGGGTTATTAAAGTCGAAATCATCAAAATAATGTTCCAGTTTATCATTGAAATAGGAGTTTTGATCCAAGGAAACATCTCCGTAATATTCCTTACTGTTTTGTATTAAATCATGTACATAATACCCTTCTGATTTCTGCAAATATGAATGAAGTAATTTTGTGAGATTTTTTTTGAAGTTATTAAACATCACCCGGTCGGGATAAGGTAATTTATGATTCTCAAATTGTTTTTCGAGATCATCCAATACGCTGATTAAATAATCTCTTTTTCCGGCAAAGGGAAGATAAATCTTATTTTCTTTTGATGTTTTAATCTCAATTTTATGATTTTGTTCAGGATAGACCTCTAAGTTTATATCTTCATTATTATAAATAAAATATACTTTCTTTTGCCTGTTCATATCATACAACATCACATATTCTCCCGGCTCTTTTCCTTTCATATCAAAACGAAAAACTCCTGTGGAATCCGGTTGTTGGTTGGCAATATAGATATTCTTAAAATCTTTTATTTGATAGAGAATACTCCAAGTGTATTTTTGGGAAGGATGAATTTTAATTTTTAATTCTTGTGCCTGAATAGAAGCATTATAAAAAATAATGCTGATAAATAATATTATTTTTTTCATAGGATATACATTAAGAATTATATTTAATTTGTAAAAAATATACAATAGCTATGCCAATCAACAGAATAGCATAGACACGTTTAAAAACTTTCAAATTTGCCTTGCTCCCTCGATGTGCACCGAAATAATTGGCAATGAAATAACTGATAAATAAAATAATCACCAATTTCCAATCGATTGCACCCTCTTGCTGATATTTAATAAAGGCTCCAAGACTGACCGGAGGCAAAAGAATGGCGAGACTAAGGGCCCGGGCATGATTTTTTTTCATATTAAAAATCATCAAAAAAATAGGGATCATTAACACGCCTGCACCAATACCGAACAAGCCGCCGATGATTCCCGTAATCATCCCGATAATAAACATCCACCAGGGAGGTATTTGCTCAGTTTTTTCAATATGCTCCGGTGGGGAAAAACCGGGAATCAATTGAAGGATACCAATGAGTATAAGCATTATAGCAAAATATTTTTTTACGGATAATTCACCGAAACGAAAAGCCAATTCGGCTCCAACATAAGAAAAAACAGCATAAGACACCACTCCGATAAGGATGCTTTTCCACTGCGTTTTTACTTCTTTTTTCAGCGTAAGAATCCCCAGTAAACTCATAGGTCCCAGCATCATAGTCAATACGGTTCCTTGTGCGGTATATTGTGAGATGCCACAACCCAATACCAAAGCGGCAATCAAAAAAGGCGCTCCCCCGATTCCTGCATAACCTCCTACATAACCCACCAGTAATCCCAATAAAATAATTACCCAGATTGAGCACATATTTTTAAAATTTTAAGAGGCAATTTACAAAAGAATTTTCGAATGTTTAAAATAAAAGGGCTGACAAATTGTAAAATAAATTCTTAATATAAAAGCATTTTGTAACATTTTGGCAGGAAAATCGGTTTTTAATTTGGTTGGTTTAATTTTTGAAGTTTGACCTAATGCAAAGGATAATACATCCTGTAAATCTCAAACTATGAAAACATTAGATCAAATTTTATTGGAATTGGCCCGGTTAGCTATTTTGGAAGAATTAACCGGAAAAAAATTAATAGACAAAGAAAAATATTTGGCTCTATATCCCGAATTAGCTCAAAAGCAAGCTGTTTTTGTGACTCTTAATAAAAAAAGAAGTTCGGGGGAGCCTGTATTGAGAGGTTGTATAGGTTCTATACTTCCGACGAGAAGTTTAATAGACGACGTTATTTATAATGCCAAAGCAGCCGCTTTTAGTGACCCGAGATTTCCTCCACTCTCCCCGGAGGAGTTTGATGATATCATAATTGAAGTTTCATTATTGAGTATCCCTCAATATGTAGAATATACCGATATAGATGATCTGCGAAGAAAAATTATTCCCGGAAAACACGGGGTAATTCTTAAACTCAATGGACGTCAGGCGACTTTCTTACCGCAAGTTTGGGAAGATTTGCCTGATTTTGACACTTTTTTCCAACATTTATGTATTAAAGCGGGTCTTCCCGGAAATTGTTTGGAATATCATCCCGAAATATGGGTTTATACTGTAAAAAAAATCGAAGAAAATGAGTAAAGTAATCAGCAACAAAGTCCAGGTAATGGACAAATTTTATGAGAAAAAAGGAAACAAAATCAAATGTTTGCTTTGCCGGCATTATTGTGAACTGAAAGACGGTCAAGTCGGTGTTTGCGGAGTGAATAAAAATGAAGGAGGTAAGCTGGTAAATTTGGTTTACGGAAAGATTTCCGCTTTAAATATTGACCCGATTGAAAAGAAACCCTTATATCATTTCTTGCCGGGGACCACTGCTTTATCCATTGGGACGGTGGGATGTAATATGCAATGTTCCTTTTGTCAAAATTGGCAAATTTCGCAAGTACGCAAGGTAGCGGATCAAGAAATAATTATGCCGGAAGAATTGGTTCAATTGGCTATAAAATATGACGCAAAGTCTATTGCTTATACTTATAATGAGCCTACTATTTTCTACCCTTATGCAAGGGATGTGGCATTGGAAGCAAAAAAATATGATATCAGAAGCGTATTTGTGACTAATGGAATTGAGAGTGAAGTGGTTGTCAAGGATATGAAAGGCATTATTGATGCAGCCAATGTCGATTTTAAAGCTTATGATGAAAAATATTATCGTAGAGAACTCAAAGCACCTTTTACCGTGCGTGAAACTTTGAAATTGATGAAAGAAACAGGCCTTTGGATAGAAGTAACCACATTAATTATCCCGGGAGTAAATGATGAACCTGAGCATTTGAAAAAAATCGCTCATTTTATAGCCAATGAATTAGGTACGGAAACTCCTTGGCATATCAGTGCTTTTCACCCTGATTACAAGATGAGGGATCGCGGACCTACTCCGAGAGAAACTTTGGAAAAAGCTTATGAAATCGGTACGAAAGAAGGATTGAAATTTATTTATATAGGTAATCTGGGAATGTTGAATGTCACCAAATGTCCCAATTGCCATGTACCGTTAATCGAAAGACGAGGATACCAATTATTATCTTATAAAATCGTTGACGGAAAATGCTATAATTGTCACACTAAAATACCAGGCGTATGGAACTAATAAGAAAAGCTGGGAATATGGGAAAATTTTATCCCGCAAATCCCAAAGAAATAGAAATAATGATTGATTCATGGAATCAAATTATCGATAAAAATATCGAAGATAAAAATGTATTGAAAATAAAACCCAAAAGTATCATTGCCCCTCATGCAGGCTATATTTACAGTGGATTTACGGCTAATTTTGCTCATCGGCTCGTGCCTAATGCAAAACCTAAACGGGTAATTGTTATAGGACCTTCACATCATGTATATCTTCGGGGCATAAGCGCGGGCTATTTTGATGCTTATGAAACTCCTTTCGGATATTTAAAAGGAGATCCCGCTTACTTAAAAAAATTAAGTGAATATTTTGATTTTACTTTTGCCGAAGAAGCCCATTATATAGAACACAGTACGGAAACTCAATTCCCTTTTATTAAATATTATGAACCGGATGTAAAAGTAATCGAACTGATTTATGGAATTACAGACTATCTTGAAGTGGCCGATTTGATTGAGTTCTTATTGAGAGATCCTGAAAATGTAGTAGTGATTTCCACAGATTTAAGCCACTATTATAATCAAAAAGTAGCGAATGAATTGGATAAAAACTGTGTCGTGGGAGTCGCTTATAAAAATCTTGAACTCATAGAAGAAAAATGCGAGGCCTGTGGCAAAATAGGGCTTGAAGCGATTATAAAAGTTGCTAAGGATCTTTATTTGGAAACCAAAGTATTAGATTACAGAACCAGTGCCGATGTAACCGGAGATACAAGCAGCGTTGTAGGATACATGAGTGCGGTTATTTATTAAGAATTTTAAAAAGGCGGTAAATCACCGCCTTTTTTTAGATTTCCAATTCATTAATTTTAATAAGTTTATTTAATAAACCATCCAGTTTATCCAGTGGAAGCATATTGGCAGCATCAGATTTTGCTTCCTTGGGATTATAATGAGTTTCCAAAAAGATTCCGTCCACACCCACGGCCATCCCGGCTTTGGCAATGGTTTCTATCAACTCGGGACGTCCTCCGGTTACTCCCGAACTTTGATTGGGTTGTTGCAAGGAATGTGTAATGTCTAGAATTACCGGCGCATATTGTTGCATTACCGGTATTCCTCTGAAATCTACAATTAAATCTCCATAGCCAAACATAGATCCTCTTTCTGTTATAGCTACTTGATTATTGCCGCTTTGAGTGACTTTATCCACGGCAAATTTCATACTTTCCGGGCTCATAAACTGGGCTTTTTTCAGATTGACCACTTTGCCCGTTTTAGCAGCTGCTACAACCAAATCGGTTTGTCTGACCAAAAATGCGGGTATTTGTAAAACATCTACATATTCGGCAGCCATTTCCGCATCCGAGGGAATATGGATATCGGTTACCGTAGGAATGTCAAAAGTTTCACTTACCTTCTTTAAAATTTTCAAGGCTTTGATATCTCCGATTCCCGTAAAACTATCCAAACGGGAACGATTGGCTTTTTTAAAGCTTCCTTTGAAAATATAGGGAATTTTGTATTTATCGGTTAGCTTTACAATCCGTTCGGCAATTTTCATTGCCATTTCTTCACCTTCAATTGCACAAGGACCTGCCAGCAAAAAGAAATGTCCGGAATCAGTGTGTTTTATTTTTGGAATTAAATCTATTTTCATACTTTTATCATTGTAAATGTTGGAGGCTTAAAATTATGAAAAATATATCATTCGTTCAGAAAATCATTCTTTTTTTTACATGGATAGCAGGATTTTTGCTCGTGTTGGGTTTTCTAAATCCTTTTATTCCTCCCAAATACTTTCCACAATTATCTTTTATCGGGTTAATTTTTCCATACATTGTTTTAATCAATTTTATATTATTATTGTATTGGTTGATTAATCTTAAAAAATATTTTCTATTGCCTTTATTGGCTTTACTGCTCAATTTCAATAATTTACATGCTTTATTTCAAAGTTCCGGAAAACATTCTATTGACGGAAAAGGGATTTCAGTAATGAGTTATAACGTGCGACTATTCAATGATTACAATTGGATAAAAAAGAAAGCGGTGGATGTGGATATCTCCAATTTTTTAAAAGATCAAGCTCCCGATATTCTTTTACTTCAAGAATTCAGGGATAAGAAAAAAACAGATTTCTCTCAATACAAATACAATCATATTGTGTTAAAAGGCAACAAAAGGAAATCGGGATTGGCTATTTTTTCCAAGTTTCCCATACTCGATAAAGGAAATATTGGCTTTGACCGTACCTACAATAATGCAATCTGGGCGGATTTAAAAATAGGGAAGGATACCGTGAGAGTTTATAATGTGCATATGCAATCTCACAGGGTACATCCGGAAGATATTCCGCAAGGAGATAAAGTAAAATTATCAGAAAAAATCAGCAAGGATTTTGTTAAGCAATATGAACAAGCGATTAAACTGGACAAACATATTTCCCAAATGAAACATCCGGTTATTCTGGGGGGAGATTTTAATAATACCGCTTTTTCCTATATTTATAGAAAACTCAAAGGAGATCAGCGCCAAGATGCTTTCGTAGAAGCCGGGAAAGGCTTTGGTTTTACTTGGAAATACAGATATTTTCCTTTTAGAATTGATTTCCTTCTTATTGACAAAGCTTTTTTTGTCCGTGAATTTAATACTTTAAACCGGATTAAATATTCTGATCATTCGCCTATCAAAACTTTAATAAAGCGTAAATAAATTATGATACTGTATCAATCAAAATTTCTTAGAGTCAATTATTTGGAACTACAATACCTGATGCATTTTTATTGGACGGATTATGCCGCTTATATGGATGAGGAAGGAATTTATCACGAATTGCTCAATTTTCTAAGCAAAAGAATTTATAAACGCGCAAATCAGATTTATGTGGATTGGCGAAAAGTAGAAAATCTGATTTCACAAGAAACATTTGATTGGTTTATCAAATATATTTTGCCTAAAATCGCTTCTCATAAGGCTTACAGAATGGCTTTTTTGGTTAATGATCCTTCTCGTTTTCATTTGGCTTCCAAAATTAAAGTAAATAATACGGAGATTGAAGCCCGATTGTTTAATAACCCCGAAGAATTGATGCAATGGATTATGGAGGGCGCCGAAAGAAAAGAGCCCGGAGGAGATGATCACGACCATCACCATGGTGATAGTTGTCATCATCATTAACCGGGCATAAAGATAAATTTATTTATTTTCCCAATATTGCGGCTTGGTAAGGTTTGATTTATTCTCCCAATATTGCTGAGTAACGATTCGTCCGTCCGGAGTTTTTAGTTTACGGTCAAAAATCCATATAGTAGGATTAAAAACCATATCCGTTACACCTATATCATAAGTGGTAGGATCTTCTTCTTTTCTGGGAGGTTTTTCTTTTATCAGAACTTCAAAACCGTTGTATTCCAACAATTCTTTCAAAAATTCCATACGTTCCTTATCCGCACCTTTTTCTACAAAGGTAACTCGCGTTCCGTCTATTTCTCCAAATTGGTGTTTACCGGCTAACATAAGTTTATAATTTTAAGATTAAAAAATATTACTGATTTGAGAAATATATTCAAATACCCCGCTGTATAATCCCAATACCAAAAGTCCGATCACAATAGCTACAAAAGAGATTTTACTATATATATCGGTATGAATTTTAGGAATCGGGTTTTCACTTCTTCTTAGGAATGCAGCTCTTACGGGCAATAAATAATAATAAAGTGAGATGGTAACATTAATCACGGCAATGAAAACCAAAATGTAATATCCTTTGCTTGCAGCTGCTGCATAGAGGAAAAATTTAGCGAAGAATCCGGCAATAGGCGGAATACCGGCCAATGAAAATAAAGCCAACATCAATACCCAGCTTAAACGTGGATTAGTACTGTACAAACCGTTATAATCATCCATATTTTCCGTATGTGCTTTTAGTGAAATGATATGAACCACTCCAAAAGCAGCTACATTGGAAAAAATATAAATCAACAGGAAGAAAACAATTGCTTGTACCCCCATTTTATCATGAGATAAAAGGGCCAAAAGGATAAAACCGGCTTGCGCGATGGAAGAAAAAGCAAGAAAACGTTTCATGTTTTTTTGTCTGATGGCAAACAGGTTTCCGATAAACATAGTGAGAATGGCAATCCCATATAATATATAATCCCAGTGTGCACCGAAAGTCGAAAAAGTAACAAATAATAAAGTCATTAATACAAACACAGCGGCCCCTTTGGAGATTACCGATAAATAATTGGATATTACCGTCGGTGCTCCTTCATATACATCTGCTGTCCAGAAATGGAAGGGCACCAAGGATATTTTAAAACCGATACCTGCAAAAATCATTACCAATCCGATGATTTCCATCAACGGAAGTGCCATATTTGTTTTAATTACATCAAAATAAATACTTCCGGTTGTAGCATAAATCAAAGAAACTCCAAAAAGCAAGATGGCTGATGAAACAGAGGCCAGCATAATGAATTTTACCCCGGCTTCTATGGATTTACGATTGAAAAATTCAAAAGCAGCCAATGCGATGATAGGCATGGTAGAGAGTTCAAGACCGAGATAGAACATTAAGAAATCTCCTGCCGACATCATGAAGTTTAAGCCTAATAAAGAAGAAAACAACAAAATGAAAAATTCAGCGGTAAAATCATAAGGCAACAATTCCTCTTCAATCCATTCCACTGATTGTAAGAGGATAGCAAGAACACCTACTGCCAATATGGCTTTGAAAAAATGGACCAAAGGGTAGGTTTGATAAGACCCGCCAAACAATTCTCCCGTTTTTTGAGGGAAGAAACTTTGAATGGTGTATATTAAAAATAACAATAATCCTATGTGAATTAACCATTTTTTCTTGGCGATTGGCAAGAGGATTTCCCCTATTAACATAAGCAATATAATTGCTGTAAGGAAAATTTCATCTCGCATGAGCATTAAAGTATCTATATTCATTTTAAATCTTTTTAAATATTAATGAACCAAAGGTTTAATAAAATTATTTACACTGTCTTGAATGAATTGCAGCCACCAGAAAGGCAAAGTACCAATGAGCGTAATAAACACAACCAATATCCCAATGGCTACTTTTTCATACCAGAAAGCATGAGGCAAATTTGTATATATTTTTGTAGTGGGGCCAAACAACATTCGTCCCACCAATCTCAACATATATACTGCTGTTACTACGATAGATGAAACAGCCAATACCGTTAAAGCCTGTTTATATAAATCAGTATTGAGGAAACCTCCCACAAAAATATTCATTTCAGCCACAAATCCACTGAATCCTGGTAGTCCGAGATTGGCCAAAGCGGCAATAACATAGGCCACCCCTAACATTGGAACAATTCGCATCATTCCTGTCATTTTAGTAATATCCCTTACATGTGTTCTTCCGTAAATCATTCCTATTAATGCAAAGAATAAGGCGGTAATAAATCCATGTGACAAAGATTGTAACATCGCTCCGTTCCATGCCGTTTTATTAATCATTAGAAGGGCAAACAGCACAAGGCCTAAGTGACTCACGGAGGAATAAGCATTGATATATTTCAAATCGGTTTGTTGTATAGCGGCTAGGGCTCCGTAGGTTACACCGGTTACAGCGAGAATCAAGAAGAAATCTTGCCAGAATAAAGCTGCTTCAGGCATAAGATACATTACAAAACGGAAAATACCGTATCCTCCCAATTTCATCAATACACCGGCGTGCAACATGGAAACTGCCGTAGGTGCCGAAGCATGACCGTCTGGAGACCATGTATGGAACGGAAATAATGCACCGATGGCTCCGAATCCGATAAATGCCAAAGGATAAAAGATCTTTTGAGCGGCAAAATCCATTTTACGATTGGCCAATTCGAGTAAATCAAAAGTAGGTTCCATACCGTTTGTGGCACTGTAAAAATAAATACCTAATAAGGCAACGAGTAATAAGGCTGACGCTCCCATTAACATCAAAGTAAGTTTCATGGCAGCATATTCCCTGGGACCGCTTCCCCAAATTCCAATTAATAAATACATCGGAATCACGGCAATTTCATAGAAAACAAACATGGTAAAGAGATCCAGAGAGATGAAAAATCCATATACTCCGGAGGCCAACACAATCAAGAAAATGAAAAATTCTTTGGGCAAATAATTTATTTTCCATGAAACGAAAATACCGGCAATCACAATCAATGTAGTCAAAAGAATCATCAATACGGACACACCGTCCACACCGATATGGTAATGCGCGTTAAATTGTTCAAACCAAGGAATATCCCGTTGAAAAAGCATGATGGCTTTATCCCCGGCTTTACGTGCATTCATGTATTTATTTATCAGATTGACAGACATTGCCAACTCAATCAACATTCCTATTAGGGCGACCAGTCTGGCTTGCTCTAATTTTTTAGTAAAAACAAGTGCAATTACTGTCAGTACGGGTACTACGACAAAAAGACTTAATATATCCATTTCCAATTTTTTTTATTTATAATATATAACTATGATAATGATGGCAACTACACCCGAAACAAAATACATTGCATAATCTTGTAATCGTCCGGATTGTAAAAATTTAATCCGGTTGGCGATTCCCAAAGTAGTTACTCCAAGTAAGTTCATGAATCCGTCTATTACATAGCGATCAAACCAAGCAATGGGTTTAGAAACTTTGTCAAAAATAATTTTATGAGTAACATACATATATAATTCGTCTACATAGAATTTATTTTTGGCCCATTTATAAGTAGTGCCAAAAGCAGCAGCTACTTTTTGCGGGTATTCTGTTTCTTTATAATACATCAAGTAAGCAGCTCCGATACCCACCAAAGCTATCACAATAGAACCGATTACCAACGGGCTTCCCCAGTGAATATGAGAATGGAAAGGTTTTAATGAGGCTGATATATATTCAGAGAAAGAGATAAAACCTACTGCCATGGTCATTACCGCCAAAAATATAAGGCTAAAGCTCATATTGGCAGGTGCATCATGTGGTGGATGTTCATATTGAGTATCCTTATGATGGAAAATTCTAAAATATAAACGGAACATATAAAAAGCGGTCATACCGGCGACGATAAATCCTACAAACCAAATAATCTTGTTATATTCCCAAGCAGCCATTAAGATTTCATCTTTACTGAAAAAGCCCGAGAAAGGAGGAATTCCCGAAATTGCCAAAGCGGCAATTAAAAAAGTCCAACTGGCAATAGGCATATATTTATGCAAGCCTCCCATATCTTTCATAAAATTACTGTGTACGGCATGGATAACCGCACCGGCAACAAGGAATAACAGAGCTTTAAACATAGCATGAGTAAATAAATGGAACATTCCCGCCATATAGCCCAAACCTTCATATCCGTCAAATCCCGAGACTCCGAGAGCCATCATCATATACCCGATTTGGGACATAGTGGAAAAAGCCAAGACACGTTTGATATCTTCTTGGGTAAGTGCGATAATAGCAGCAAATAGTGCAGAAAAAGCTCCGACCACAGCGACTACCCGCAAGGCGGCACCTCCTTCGATATGGTAATACATAGGGAATAAACGGGCAACCAAGTAAACTCCTGCCACAACCATAGTGGCGGCATGAATCAAAGCCGATACAGGCGTAGGACCTTCCATGGCATCAGGAAGCCAGATATGAAGAGGAAACATAGCCGATTTTCCCATACCTCCGATGAAAATCAAAATCAATGCCCAGGTAATCACGGATAAGCCTAGAAAGGAAGCTACTTGATGATTTGCAATCCATGAGTTGAGCATGGAAATTGTGCTTTCGCTATTTAAGGTCATAAAATCAAAAGACTGACCGAAATAACCGATCATTAAGATTCCGATTAGGAAAAACATATCGGCAAAACGAGTAACGATAAAGGCTTTTTTTGAGGCGGCTACCGCAGAAGGCTTTTCAAAATAATATCCGATTAACAAATAGGAAGAAACTCCCACCAACTCCCAAAAGATATAAATCATAAATAAATTGGATGCCAATACTAATCCTAACATGGAAAAGGTAAACAGGGAAAGATAAGCATAGAAGCGGCTGAATCCGGGGTCTTTGTGCATATATCCCAAGGAATATATATGCACCATAAAAGATACGGTAGAAACAACCACCAACATCATTACGGAAATAGGATCGATAATGATGCCTATATCTATTGCCAGTTTATCGGTAAAATGTATCCATCCTTCTTTGAGCATCACGCGGATTTGTTGATATTTACCATCAACAAGGCCGTCTGCAAAGAAATATTTATAAGCAGTATAATAGGAAAGTATAAATACAGCTAAGAGACCCGCTGTTCCCAAGTAACCTGATACCGGTTCTTTGATCTTTCTGGCCGTGAAGCCCAAAAAGAGGAACATCAACAAAGGAATCAAAGGGATGAGGTATATATAATCAAAAGTATCCATTTCTTAATATTTTTTAGTATTTTAATTCTTCCACGTCTTTTACATCAATTGAGTCCGTCAATCGGAATAGATGCAATATAATTGCTAAGGCAAGGGCTGTTTCGGCAGCGGCCAATGCAATGATAAATAATGAAAATACCTGTCCTTGCATAATTGCCGGAGAGAGATATTTGTTGATGGCTACAAAGTTTATAGCTTCCGCATTGATCATCAATTCCAATGACATCAACATGGCTATCAGATTGGTTCTCGTCAGAAAGCCATATACTCCTATAAAAAAGAGAATGGTCGTCAGCGAAAGAATCTCGATAAGGCTTACTCCTTCTATCATAACTTAATTTTTTTCTTGGTTTACTAATTTTTTTGCTTTGGCAATGACGATTGCACCGATCATGGCAGCCAGAAGAAGGATGGAAATCACTTCAAAAGGCAATACAAAACCACCGGGCTCATAACTCAATAATTTTTCTCCGATATCTTCTACACGAGTAACAGTAGGTTCAAAGGTTTTATTGATACCTTGAAAAGTTACAATGGCATAAATAGACAATGCCGCAGCTCCCATACTGATAATCCCCGCCAAGAGTTTTCGTTTCCAACTTGTGTCTCGCAAAGGTTTCCCGATTTGATCGGTGAGTAATACCGCATAAATAAATAATACCATAATTCCTCCTGCATAAACCGAAAGTTGAACGGCACCCATAAAATTATACTCCATTAAGAAATAAATTCCCGAAATGGAAACCAAAACAAACAATAGATACATGGTGGCCCGGTATAATTTTTTTGTGGTGATACTCATCAAGGCCAATCCGATGATTAAAAAAGCTAATATGTAAAAAATGACTCTTTCCATAGTTTTATTATTCTTCTACTCCGGCCATTAGTTTGGATCCGGGTCTGTTTAATACCTTAGTTAATTGTGAACGGTCATATGTGGAATTATGAAAATTGGTAGACCACATGATAGCATTGGTCGGACAAGCTTGTATACAAAGATTACACATCGTACACATTCCGAGATGATAAATATGTTTATCAATCACTTTTACTTTTTTTCCTGTTTCGGGATTAAGTACACGATCCCAAATAATTTCAATGGAGCCGTTGGGACAAGCGATTTCACAGGCTTGACAACCTGTACAACGGTGTTCGTTATTTTCATTATGCCACATTACCACTTCTCCTTTAAACCTTTCAAAAACCACGGCGGGTTCATCGGGGTATTGACGAGTGATTACATATTTACGCGAAATGATATTCGGAAAGAAGTATCCTCCCGTTACCTTCATTCCGGTAAATAATGTCTTTATTCCTCCTATTATATCTCCTATATAGCTCATTTCTATATTGTTTTTAAAAAACCAAATTAAAATATACCAATAATGCCATCAAAACGATGTTTAAAAGGCCGATCGGTAATAAATATTTCCATTCCAATGTCAACAATTGATCGATTCTTACACGAGGGAAAGTCCAACGGAACCACATCATCAAAAAGATCATTCCAAAGACTTTCAAAAAGAACCAAAATAAATCCCAGAACCATTGTGCTCCGAGGTTTTCAGTAATTCCAAAGGGAGATAACCATCCTCCGAAAAACAAGGTTACTCCAAGAGCCGAAATGATGAACATATTGATAAACTCGGCCAAGAAGAACCAGGCAAATCCCATTCCCGAATATTCCGTATGGTATCCCGCTCCGAGTTCGGCTTCGCCTTCGGGAAGGTCAAAAGGAACACGATTTGATTCGGCTGTTCCGGCCACTACAAAAATAAAGAAGGCAATCCATGCGGCAATATGTCCGCGCCAGATAAACCATCCGTGTTGTTGTTGCATCACGATTTCGGACATTTGCAGGGTTCCCGCCATTAAAACAATGGTCAGAATTGCCAATCCGGCAGAAAGTTCGTAGCTAATCATCTGTAATCCACTACGCATTCCTCCGATTAATGCATATTTATTGTTACTTCCCCAGCCACCGAACAGGATACTTAAAACGCCGACGGAAGATACCGCCGAAATAAAGAATACCCCGATATTTACATCAAAAGCGGCAAAACCATGGCCGAACGGGATCACGGAAAGCGATAATAAAGCGGCTATGATTACTATGAAATA
>Ga0256835_1000450_pt1 | contig 30933 bp, 32 predicted proteins | sample PIR30metaG_FD_185972 | JGI IMG/M metagenome (GOLD analysis project Ga0256835, IMG submission 185972) | Hydrothermal vent microbial communities from East Pacific Rise, Pacific Ocean - PIR-30 | ecosystem: Environmental > Aquatic > Marine > Hydrothermal vents | place: Pacific Ocean: East Pacific...
AAAGTGGCATAGTCCTGCTTATAGTAAAGGTAATAAAGGCGAAGAATGGGGGTCTCCTTGCCCCTGACCAGATCCCTGTATTCGTCGAATCTCCTCATAAATAACAGGTACTTGGCATACTGTTCTACAGCCTGGGGATCATCTTTGACCTGCTGAAACAACTTATCCACATCTCCATGACCACCAGTTCTAATTGCTATGAACAGGCGTGAAAGGGCAGCCTGCTTCCTGTAAGGATCCATACGAACCCTGGAGTAAAACTCCATGGCGAGAGAGAATTTATTGAGATACTTGTAATGATCTCCCAACATCAGGGCATACCTGGAAAACTCCTCTGGATATTTCTCATCCAGTCCAGAAAGCTCCATGTATCTCACCAGGCGATGGAGCTTTTCCACATCGAAAGCCTCATCCTTCCTGAACTCATCCAGCAAAGCGAGGGCTTCCTTCCTGTAAAAGGATCTCCTCTCCTCTTCTGAAATCAAACCCAGGATATACTCCTTCAGTCCATGAAGCCTTATACCTTCCTCATCAACGAGACCCAGGTTCTTCAAATGCCGGAATATCGGAGACTGCACATCCACATAGTCGGTCAAAGCCACCTTACGCAGGAACTCCTTTTCCTCTTCCGAGAGGAGATCCAGTATCTTCCCATAGATCTCATCCAGAACCTCGGGAGAAAATGCCATCTGGGGATCGAGATTCAGATGCCGCATAGAAAACAGGAGCTGGTTCATCAGGGTAGGAATGCCTCCCGTAACACGATACAACCGCTCGGCCATTTCCACAGGGATATGGAGTTCCAGGAGATCTTCAAGAGACAGAGGTTCCAGATCCACCGCAAGGGTCTTATAGAATGAAATATCCGGAGTGGAAACAAGTATGAACATAATGGGCTTACCTTCAAGAGACAGTATCAGCTTACGGACCAGATCCAGATCTTCATCGGTATATAATTCCATATTGTCCAGAACCAGAACCACAGGAGATATATCGCTCAACCTATCGAGGAACTCATACAGTATGAAGTACTCATCTACCGGACGACCATCGTGTTCAGGAAAGACGAAATAACTGGAGAGATCCGGATAGATGTACACTGCTTCCATAGGAAGAACCCTGCCCAGGAGACGACGCCTATCCCCGAATTTCTTCACGAATTCCCTTATCACACCATATCCAGGTCTCACGTGGGCCGAATGAATCCGTATCACATTATCCGGAACCCTCTTCAGGAATTCCTTGATCAGGGAAGTCTTTCCAAGTCCCTTGGCACCTTTTATATGAACGACGCGGGATTCCCCATTGAGGACATTCGAAAGCACATCCGTGAGAAGCTTCAATTCCCTCTCTCTTCCAAGAAATATCTGCACCGATTAAAGTTTACAGAAGAGCGATAAAAACCGGGGAGCACCCGGTCATTCTTCCAGATGAGCCACAATGCTGATCAGGAAAAGGGAAATCACAAGCGTATACATGGCGGGATCCATTCGGTCCATAAGGAACATTAAATCGGCGATCGTATATACGAACATGGCCAGGAAACCTATGAGCCACCTCCTCCCCAGATCGCTCCCCAGATACACCATCAGATTGGCAACGGTAAAGGTGAATACGACCACATCACTGATGCCAATGACAATATCCCATACCGAGGTTGAAGCAGAATGCCCCATAGCATAGAACACTGCTCCGATGGACAGGAGAAAAGCCAGAACCGTTACAATCATCCTCCACCCTCTGGGTAGCATACCTCTCCTGACCAGACCCAGAAACATCATCAATATGGATGCGGCAAGAGCCAATCTGGAAAGGGCATGAAGCAACATGGAAATGGAATACATGGAATGCAGGAGGCCGGCCAGACCGATGAATAACCCCACGAGGCTGAATATCATCCAGAATCTGCCCCTCAGGGTATTGCTCCCAATAGTGTAGGACTTATAGATAGCAGATACGAAAAAGAGAAAACCCGCTCCGGCAAGAGCAAATGGAAGCTGCTCCTTCACGGAGAAAAACGCCACGGTACCCCATATCAGGATCAAAACATTTAAGATCCTCAATAGCCACAACATAGCAACTGGAAAGTATACAGGAGCGAGAAAAATAATCATTTGCAAAATTCCTGAAACTCATAGTCTTATTCAAACGTAGTTCAGGTTGCTTCCCGAAAGGAAATTGGGCTGTAAAATTTGGAGCGAACAGGAGGGGATTTTAAGATGCCAAAGATGAAGACGAAGAGAGCAGTGGCCAAGAGGTTCAAGGTAACGAAGAATGGAAAGGGCAGCAAGATCATCAGGCGTCACGCCTTCAAGAGCCATATATTGACCAAGAAGACCAGCAAGAGGAAGAGGAGACTCAGAAAGCCCGCTCTCGTAAGCAGCGCCGACAAGTTTCACGTCCTTCATGCACTGGGCAAGAAATGATTGATTATTTGGAGGACAGTTATCCGCCCATCAACGTATTCGAGACGGATGACGCCTATTATATACTGCTCTTTGCGCCCAACGTGGATACGGATTCGCTGAAGATCGTTTATCAGAAAGGGACCATATACATTCAGGGATACCTGAAGGAACCGGTGGAAACCGACAAGCCCAAGTATTACTATATCATGGAAGCCGCATATGGGTTCTTCGTCAGGGAGATCCACATCGGCAGGGAAGTGGATGAAGAAAGGATCGAAAGTAAATTCAAACATGGCGTGCTTATAATTATCCTGCCAAAACCCGGGATAAAGGAGATAGAGATACATGATGGGTGAAAAAGAAATGAACGAAAAGCAGAAAGATAATAAGTTGATTCTGCCCATCCTTCCCATAAGGGGAGGCATAGTTCTTCCAGGGCAATTAATCCCCATTACCATAACGAGCGAAAAGGCCAAGAGCCTGGTCGAGGATGTTCTGGATGATCCGGATGCCAAGATTCTGGCTGTCGCCCAGAAGGATCCCAATAAAGTGGCCGAAGATCTCGAGGACATATACAGGGTCGGAACCATCATCAAGATAACCAAATTCTTCAGAGACAGCAACAATAACATCAGACTCATAGTGGAGGGCCTCACTCCCGGCCGAATCCTGAAACTGATCCAGAAAGAACCCTACATGAAGGGGGAAGTTGAAGAGCTGGAACTCCCTCCGGTGGATACCCGGGATCCGGAAATCGAATCTCTGGTCAATGGAATACTCAAGGCCTTCGGTGAATACGTACGCCTCTCTCCTATGCACACGGAAGAGCATCTGCGGAAGGTGGAACACATAGTATCTCCCATAAAGCTTGCCCATCTCGTTACTGCCATGCTTCCGGCGAAGGTGGAGGAAAAACAGGCCATACTGGAAGAGATGGATCCCAAGGAGAAACTCAAGAAGGTACTGGAACTTGTACACAGACACATCGAGATGCTCCGCCTCTCCGAGAAGATTCAGGAAAAGGTCCGTGAGGAATTCGAAAGGACACAGAAGGAATACTTCTTAAGGGAACAGATAAAGGTAATACAGAAGGAACTGGGCGAAGAGGATGTGGAACTTGAGGAACTGGAGAAGAAGATCGAAACGCTTCCAGATCACGTCAAAGAGGTGGCCCGAAGGGAATTGAACAAGCTCAGAAGGCTTCAACCCATATCCCCCGAATATCACGTGGTCAGAACCTACCTGGACTGGTTGGTGAATATGCCCTGGAATGTGGAGACAGAGGATAATCTGGATCTGAAAAATGCCCGCAGGGTTCTGGATGAGGACCATTACGATCTTGATAAGGTAAAACAGCGAATCCTGGAATACCTGGCCGTAAGGAAACTGAAGAAGGATGCCAAAGGAGCCATAATGGCCTTCGTGGGACCGCCCGGTGTGGGTAAGACATCTCTGGGTCAATCCATAGCCAGGGCTCTGGGAAGGAAATTCATACGCATATCGCTGGGCGGTATAAGGGATGAAGCTGAAATCAGAGGACACAGGAGAACTTACGTGGGGGCCCTTCCCGGAAGGATAATAAGTGCGATTCGCAAGGTTGGCGTCAAGAATCCCGTTATAATGCTTGATGAGGTGGATAAGATAGGGGCCGATTTCAGGGGAGATCCCGCTGCTGCACTGCTCGAAGTTCTGGATCCGGAGCAGAATAAGGAATTTGTGGATCACTATCTGGAAGTGCCCTTCGATCTGTCAAAGGTCATCTTCATAGCCACCGCCAACACCACAGTCACCATACCGCCACCACTGCTCGACAGGATGGAGGTCATCGATATACCCGGATACACAGTGGAAGACAAGATCCATATAGCAATGCGCCACCTTATACCCCGCGAAATCAAGAACAATGGTCTGGAGGGCTACGACATAAGATTCACCCGCAAAGCCGTAAGAAAGATAATCGAAGGTTACACGAGGGAGGCCGGTGTCAGACAGCTAGCCAGAGAGATCGCATCCATCCTGCGGAAGATCGCTCTCCGCATAGCGGAGAACAACGTAAAACAGAAGCGATTCATCATAACCGAGAAAAGCGTAAAGAAGTATCTGGGACCCGAGAAGTACTACTCCGAGGTGGCCGAAAGAAAAGGAGAGGTGGGAGTCATCATAGGTCTGGCATGGACCCCCACCGGAGGAGACATCATATTTATAGAAGCCCTCAAGATGCCCGGAAAGGGTAATCTCAAACTTACCGGACAGCTGGGTGATGTAATGAGGGAAAGCGCTGAAGCAGCATTCTCCCTGGTGAAAGCCAACTACAGGCAGTGGGGCATAGAAGATCCAAAGGTATTCATGGAGAACGATGTACACATTCACGTCCCGGCTGGAGCTATTCCCAAGGATGGACCGTCTGCTGGAATAAGCATACTGATGGCCCTCATTTCCCTCTTCTCCGGTAAAGCTCCCAAACCCTACCTGGCGATGACGGGTGAGATCACCCTCAGGGGCAAGGTCCTGCCTGTCGGTGGGATAAAGGAAAAGGTGCTTGCGGCCAAGAGAGCTGGTATAAAGGAGATCATACTTCCCAAGTGGAACAAGAAGGATCTGGAAGAAATACCGAAAGAGAGCATAAAAGACGTCAAGTTTCACTTCGTGGATAATGTGAATGAAGCATACCGCATCGTTTTTGAAGCTACCTGATGTATTTACCACTATTCGGCTGGTTCTCATACCAGCCGTTTTCTGGGCTATTCCAATAAACCCCTATCTGGCCCTACTTATTCTGGGGGTCATATTCTTTACAGATATCATGGATGGCTACCTGGCCAGGAAGATGCGCATAAGCGACAGAATATTTGGGAAGGTGTACGATCACCTGGTGGACAAATTGCTCATTCTCACGATCACCTATGCCCTGAACGTATATAAGGGACTGCCCAACTGGGCCTACATGTTCTTCCTTGTGAGGGAATTCCTGCTGATAATTGGTGGAGTATTTATCTGGCTATCCACACCGGCCCACGTGGATGGGTCCAACGTCCTGGGCAAAGCAGCAGGTATAACCTTTTACGCGATGGTAATAGCCTACATATTCCAGCTTCCATTCAGGGAATATCTCCTGTACCTGTCAGTGGCTATGTCTTCCCTGGCATTCCTGAGCTATGCCTACAGGGAGATCAGGAAACTCTCCAGAAAACAGTAATCAGATCCTGTTCAGGGATCTGATAAATCCCTCGTTCCTCCTCCACTTGGGCTTCACCTTGACGTGGAGATCCAGGAATACCGGCTTCCCCAGAAGGGCCTCTATATCCTTCCTTGCCGCCATCCCCAGTTGCTTGATCTTTCTGCCTCCCTCTCCTATGATTATGGGTTTCTGGCTCTCCCTCTCCACGTAAATTATGGCCCTGATATAGACCTTCTTTCTGTTTTCCTCCGGATGCTCTTCGGGATCTATGAATTCCTCCACATGGACAGCAGTGGCATAGGGGATCTCCTCGTGATATAACTGATAGATCTTCTCCCTTATGATCTCCGCCACGATCACCCTGAGGGGCTTATCCGTTATCTGATCTTCCGGGAAATAAAAATCTCCTTCCGGCAAATATTTCTTGATGGCTTCGATCAGGCGATCCAACCCATCCTGGTACAGGGCACTTATAGGAATAATCTCCTTGAAGTCATGCAACTTGGCATAATGTTCCATTATGGGAAGGAGTTCCTTCTTATCCTTTATGGTATCGATCTTGTTAATGACGAGAATGGCTGGTTTTCCGGACTGCTTTACAGCCTCAAGAACCTTCAGATCCTCCTCTGTGGGATAGGTGGGTTCCACCACCATCACGATAACATCCGCATCCTGGAGACTGGAGAAGGCCTCTTTCAGCAGGGATTTATCCAGCATGTCCTTGGCCTTACGCATTATGCCAGGCGTATCGATGAATATGATCTGGGCATCGTCCAGGGTTAGAATACCCAGAATGTTGAACCTGGTGGTCTGGGGTTTATGGCTCACGATGGAAACCTTCTCCTTAAGGAGCATGTTCAGAAGGGTGGATTTTCCCACATTTGGCTTTCCAACTATTGCTACAAAACCGGACTTCATGGGTCAAAAGTTTACAGCGATCCGATCCTTATACTTTGAAAAATCGGAGGATAAAAATGGACCCAAGGAGGGAAGAATTTTACTCTCTGCTGATGGATGGCAATACCGGGGAAGAAGTGCACCGACTTGCTTCCATAATCGAAGATTCAGCGCGACAGGCAATAGAAACGGAAAGGAGTGACGAAAGGGCACAACGGTTAAGCGAACACATGATAAGGGTGGCCCGGGGAATGCTGGAGCAGGACATGGAACCCATAAGGGATCTGGCCGCTTTTATGCTGAAGGAAGACATATCCGTCTCTCAGGTTGGAAAGATGATGTTCCGCATTCTCGATACTCTCCCGGATGTGGATGAGAGGGATCAGATATTCCTGGAGAAACTGGCTTTCGTATTCGTGGTCATACTTTCCAGCGAAATAAACGAAATGTTCTATCGGGCCGCCCAGAGAGCCACAGGCATATCCGACGAACTCTTCAGGAGATTCGTAAAGAATTACCTCAAAGGGAAGGGCTGAACTCTCCCCGGTCGGAAGAATGGGTTTCGCCCGAACATCCCTTTAAAATTAGTCGTTCATGGAATACCACATTAAGGATCCCAATCTTGCTGACAGGGGCCTGCTGCGTATCGAATGGGCCGGCCAGCACATGGGCGTTCTGAAGAGGCTGGCCATCGAACACGAGGGGGCCTTCAAGGGAACCCGGATCGCCGCCTGTCTTCATATCACAACGGAGACCGCAAATCTCGCCATAGCCCTGAAGAAAGCGGGAGCCCGCGTCAGGCTCTGTGCTTCCAATCCCCTTTCCACTCAGGACGATGTGGCTGCGGCACTGGTGAAGCACTTCGGAATAGAGGTATTCGCCATCAGGGGAGAAGACAGGGATACCTACTACGATCACATAAAACGGTGCCTGGAGTTCAGGCCCCACATCACGATGGACGATGGAGCCGATCTGACTTCTTATGCCCACAAGTACAACCTGACGAAGGGTATACTCGGAGGAACCGAAGAGACCACCACAGGAGTGATCAGATTGAAAGCAATGGCACGGGCTGGAGTCCTCCACTACCCCGTTATAGCTGTGAACGATTCCAGAACCAAATTCCTCTTCGATAACCGCTACGGCACGGGACAATCCACGATAGACGGAATATTGAGGGCCACCAACATCCTGATTGCAGGCAAGACCTTCACCGTTGCGGGTTATGGATGGGTCGGAAGGGGTATTGCCATGAGAGCGAGGGGGATGGGCGCCCGCGTTATCGTCACCGAGGTGGATCCCATAAAGGCCATAGAAGCCTACTACGACGGCTTTCAGGTAATGCCCATGGAGGAAGCCATAAAGGTATCGGATATAGCAGTAACTGCTACTGGTAACAAACATGTGATAGCAGAAAACCATCTCAGGGTGGCCAGGGACGGCATCATCCTTGCAAATGCGGGTCATTTCGATGTGGAAATAGACAAGGAGGCACTGGAACGCCTCTCCGTAAAGGTCCGGAGGATAAGGGACAGTGTGGATGAATACACCCTGGAAGACGGACGCAAGGTCTTCCTTTTGGCCGAAGGCCGCCTGGTGAACCTCGGGGCGGCAGAGGGTCATCCATCTGAAGTAATGGACATGAGTTTTTCCAACCAGTTTATGGCGGTTAAGTACATCCTCGACAACCACGAGAAGCTGGAGAATAAGGTTTACAGGCTTCCGGATGAGATTGATGTCATGATCGCATCCCTGAAGCTGGAAGTCCTCGGGGTTAAAATTGATGAGTTGACTCCGGAGCAGAAGAAGTATCTCTCCAGCTGGGAGGAAGGAACATGAATCTGTTTTTAATCGCACAGGTATTCATAATTCCAGTAAATCAACCCTCCGTCCAGCTCGAAGACGGGAGGGTCATTATTCACTGGTCGAAGGTGGATACCTCCGTTACGAAATACGAGGTGTATCGAAAGGCGGAGGGCTCCGAAGATGTTGTTAAGATAGGAGAAACCACGGACACGATATTGATCGACACCACACTGAAACCCGGAATGGCCTATCTCTACATGGTACGCTCCTTCGGTCCCGATGACTCCACATTCGTGGACAGCAACTGGTCCCAGCCCGTGGCACTGAAGCAGGAGAAGCAGGGTGAGGAGAGGGAATACGTTCTGGGAATAATAGCCAAGGAACGCTTCCCCGTTCTCATCTTCCTTCTCTTCTTCGGATTCCTCTTCTTCTACTACTACAATCAGGCCCGCATGGGGAAAGAGATCTTCATCAGAAGGCTGGCCGGACTGGATGCCATAGATGAAGCTGTGGGACGTTCCACTGAAATGGGTAAACCCGTCGTATTCGTCCATGGTCTGACGAGTCTGGATGACCCCAACACCATATCGGCCGTTGCCATTCTGAAGTATATTGCCAAAAAGGTGGCCATGTACGAGATAGACCTGATAGTTCCCAACTACGATCCTCTGGTGCTGCTGGCATCGAAAGAGGCCGTGAAAGAAGGTATGCTGGAGGCTGGAAGACCGGACGTCTATAAGGAAGAGAATATTATGTTCCTGACCACACAGCAATTTGGTTATGCCGCAGGTGTCAACGGAATCCTGGTGAGGGAAAAGCCGGGTGCCACCTTCTTCATGGGATATTTCTATGCAGAATCTCTCGTCATGGCAGAAACTGCATATACGGTGGGATCCATAAGCATAGCCGGTACCACAGCCATCACCCAGTTGCCCTTCTTCATAGCAGCATGCGACTATACACTGATAGGGGAAGAAATGTACGCAGCATCCGCATATCTGAGCCGCAATCCCGTGGAAATAGGAACCATCAAATCGGAGGACGTGGCAAAGATTCTCATCATAGCTGCCATCATTATAGGTTCCATTCTGGCCACACTGGCACAGTTTGGAATAGCAGAGGATCTTTTCAACCTTTATAAAACCCTCTGGACAGTAACGGGAGGATAAGAGATGCAAACCACATTGCCCGTATTACTCACGTTCATAATGGGCATGTTCATGATAATAATGTTCTTCATGCCCCAGCTCGGTACGGCCGAAAGTCTGGCCACCAGATGGACCACCATAATATGGGGTTTTGCAATGGCACTGGGTATAGACAGCCTCCTGCTGAACCACTTCAGGAAGATCAGGAAGGGAGGCACCCAGGCCATCCACAGCATGGCATTAATAGTGGCTTTCTTTGTGACCCTCATATGGGGTCTTTACGCATGGTGGAGATATGGTAATCCATTTGACGCCCAGTCATCCTTCCTGTGGATGTTCCGCTACGTGTACCTGCCTCTGGACGCCACCATGTTTGCCCTTCTGGCATTCTTCATCGCGTCTGCCGCCTACAGAGCCTTCAGAGCCAGGAGTATGGAATCCACCCTCCTGCTGATCGCTGCTACCATAGTGATGATGGGAAGAGTCCCGCTGGGTGGTGTCATATTCGTGGCTTTCTTCATTGCCTTCATGCTCATAGTGGGTGTCTATTTCCTCTACGAAAGCACAAAGTACATAGGAACAGACAGGTGGATAAGGCTGATAGTGGGTCTCTTCTTCCTGAGCACCATCGTCCCCTTATTCGTGCCTTCCTTTGCAAAGGCCTTCGCCAACTTCATACCCGGACTGGCTGACTGGATAATGCAGGTTCCCAATATTGCAGGACAGAGGGGTATAGGCCTTGGATTGATTCTCGGCAGTATAGCTTTCTCTCTGAGAGTGCTGTTCGGTATAGAAAGGGGGTACCTGAGATGAACAGGATATGGACGATAATAGAGAAATTCGGCTCCATAGACAGGAGAATCATTTACGCCCTGGTGTTTCTGGCCACTGCAATTCCTCTATTCTTCAACGTAAGGATTCCCATGCCCGTTTCGCCCGAAGTTAAATCTGCCTATGAAGCCATGGACAAACTGAAACCCGGCGATGTGATCCTGATATCCACCGACTACGGTCCATCCTCTGCTCCCGAGACCCAGCCCATGCTGGAAGCCCTTCTCACCCATGCCTTCAGGAAAGATCTAAAGGTTCTCCTTATGACCCACTGGAGGTTCGAGGGTCTCATAATGGGTGTTGAAGGTCTGGACAAGATAGCCAGGAAGTTCAATAAGAAGTACGGGGAAGATTACATAGTCCTGGGATACAGACCCGGCGTCACAGCCGTAATGATCGGTATGGCCCAGGACTTCAGAAACATCTTTGCAACGGACAACGAAGGTAAATCCATCGAATCCTATCCCATGTACAAAGAGATAGCCGGGCCGGACGGGATTCTGAATTACAAGGATGTGGCCCTTATTATCGGTCTGGAGGCCGGAGCCATTGGAAACGCATGGATAATGATCGTCAATGCCCGATACGGGGTACCCATAATCATAGGCACCACGGCCGTCTCCGCTCCCGATTACTTCCCCTTCTATCAATCCAAGCAGCTGCTCGGAATGCTGGGGGGTCTCAAGGGAGCTGCCGATTACGAACAACTGCTGAATATAACCGGATTCGCCAGCAGGGGAATGGTGTCCCAGCTTGCAGTCCACGCCCTGATAATCATTTTGATTTTCCTGGGTAATCTGAGCGACATAGCCAGGAGGTTCAGATCATGATGGATATAATCGGAGTCTGGCTTGCAGCTTTTCTGACGCTGGCCATTATGTCCTTCCTGTTCGGGGACAATCCAGTTTATAAATTCGTCGAGCATATATTCGTCGGTGCTTCCGCTGCATTCGGTATCATCGTCATGTTTAACCAGGCCATTTGGCCCTATCTTTACGAAGGCTTTACCACCACCGATGCATTCCTGAAGATAACCACCTACATAGCCATATTCATCGGAATTCTGACCCTGTTCCGTCTGGAGATAATGAACTACGTTGCCCCCAATCTTACCTGGATATCCCGATTCCCCATTGCATTCGTTACCGGTGTCGGAACAGGTATCGGTATAGTGACCGGAATCCACGGTTTCGTATTCCCGCAGATCGTGGCCACATTCCTTCCCCTTCTGGAAAAGCATGCCAGTGCAATAGAGATCGCCTCCAACCTGATACTGGTCCTCGGAGTACTTGCATCCCTGTACTACTTCTACTTCTCGATGGAACAGAGGGGAATACTGAAGGGAATAACGCGCCTGGGAATGGTTATAATCATGATCACCTTCGGAGCCGCCTTCGGATATACGGTAATGGCCCGTGTTTCCCTTCTCATAGGAAGGATATACTTTCTGATATCGGACTGGCTACACCTTGTTAGGTGATGAACTTCGCCCCGTTTCGGGGCGTTTCAGGAGAAAAGGAAGATGAGCCTTAAAAGGAAGATAGCCATTATCGTATTCGTTTCGCTCCTGACCTTTGCCATAGACCAGATAATAAAACTCCTGGTGGTTCGGAATTTTCCGGCCGGTATTCCCGTCCCCATAGTGGATGACTTCCTGCGAATCACGCTGATCTTCAATCCCAACACCGCCTTCGGTATATCCCTGGGACAGAACTTTCCATACACGGTGGTGGCGGGAGCCATAAGCGTATTCGTCCTCATAATGGCCCTTATGGAGAAGAATGTCTGGAATATCGTGGCGTACAGCATGATATTGGGAGGAGCGCTTGGAAACATCTTCGATCGCATCATCAGGGGAGAAGTGGTGGATTTCATAGACATGGGGATCGGGGAGAATCTTCGCTGGTACGTATTCAATGGCGCCGATGCCTTCATCACCATAGGTATAATCATGCTTATGGTCGAGGGCATGGTGGCCCACCTTCGGGGCCAGAAGAAAGACTAAACCTATAAAATTTCCCTGCAATGGATTACGGGAAGCTTATAGAAGAGGCCAGACAGAAGGCAAAGGAAGTGGAATCAGCCACATCACTTCCCGAGGTGGATCTCCGAAAGTACATAGATTATACCCTCCTGAAACCAGAAGCCACCTACGAGGATGTAATAAATCTGTGCAATACAGCCATAAAGCGCCAGTACTTCGGCGTGTGTGTCAATCCCCACTATGCATCCTTCGCCAGAGATCACGTTAAGGCAGCCAGAATAGCCACCTGCGCCGTGGTGGGCTTCCCTCTGGGAGCCACTCTGAAGAAGGTGAAGATGTACGAAACGGAACTCCTGCTGCACGCCGGGATGGACGAAATCGACATGGTGATGAATATCGGAGCGTTCAAGAGCGGAGAGTATAAATTCGTGGAGGAGGAGATCAAAGCCATATCCTCGATCCATCCCCACGTGAAGGTCATAATAGAGACCGCCCTCCTGACGGATGAGGAGAAGATAACAGCCACGAAGATCGTGGTCAACGCCGGGGCCCAGTTCGTAAAGACCTCCACCGGATTCTCGAAGGGTGGAGCCACCTACTTCGACGTTGCCCTCCTCCGGATGGCAGCAGGTAATGCCATAGGGGTAAAGGCAGCCGGAGGAATAAGGAGCGTGGATAAGGCTCTGCGAATGATCATGGCAGGGGCCGACAGAATAGGCACATCCACGGATCTGCTTGGAAATGAAGAGAAGTGAAGCGCTGCTTTTCCTGATATTATTCTTTTTTCTGGCAATGGGGCTGGTATGGCTGAACAATTTGAACTATATCTACTCGAGAAAGATGACCCGTTTGAAGGACGAGAAGGATATATGGATAAGCCGGTATCACAGGGTTCAGGCGGAATACTACAGAAAATTTCCATTCAAGGAGTACCTGAAAGATGTGGAGACTGAGAGTGGTCCAGGTGGGCGTGATACTCTGGTTTCTGGTAACGATAGCCTTCCTGGCAAGAATTCAGATAATAGGAATTGAAGAGTACGGAAAACTGGCGAAGAGACAATCGCTCAGGATCATAAAGAGACCCCCATTCAGGGGAGGCATATACGACAGGAATCATCGACCTCTGGCCTTGAGCATTCCGGTTCTGGATCTCTACCAGAGGGTCGTGAAGGACAGTGTAAGGGATTACACGGGACTCCTGCGGAGGCTGGGGATAAAGCCGGTGGACACACGTCCCGGACAGTGGAAGCTCCTGAAGAAGAACGTGCCCATAGAATATAAACCCCTGGTGATGTCCCGCAAACTACGGGGCATATCCGCCATAAAAACCTACCAGCGCATCTATCCCTTCAACGAGGTGGCCAGGAATGTCGTGGGGTTCGCCAGCAGGGACAGGGGGCAGGCTCTTCTGGGCAAGGAAGGGCTGGAGAAGACACTGGAAGACTTCATTGGAGGAAAGAGTGGATACGAATACTTTTTACAGAGCGCTGTTGGAGAGAGGTTTTACATAGCCACCAGGAAAGAACCCATCCCCGGGAAGAACGTAAGGACCACCCTGGACATGGCTATACAGACGATAGCCTATTACGCAATCAGAAACAAGGTGCTGGAGGAAGACGCCAACTGGGGATTCGTTATAGTGGTAAAACCCGGTACCGGTGAAGTACTGGCCATCGCCCAGTACAGGAACCCATCCAAGAGAGGAAGGGGTTACGTAAACTATGCTGTGCAGTACCAATACGAACCCGGATCCACCATAAAGATATTCACCATGGCCAAGGCCCTCGAAATGGGTCTCGTCAATGAGAACGATTCCGTTTTCGTTCCAGAGGGAGGATTGAGGATAGGCAGGTACAGGATAAGGAACGTGACAGACGAGAAAGGCTATATCACGTGGCGCTATGCGCTCGCCCATTCGGTGAATACGGCCTTTGCCAAACTGGGCTTGAAGATCGGTGCCGACAGCCTGTACGCCATTTTTCGCAGGGTGGGATTCGGTCTTAAAACCGATATACTTCTCAATGGAGAGACGAACGGAAAACTCATAAAGAGAAAGAGGAAGATAGAAATCGCCAACTGGGCCATGGGACAGGGTCTATCGGTAAGCGGTATCCAGATGGCCATGGCGTATTCATGCATAGCCAACGGTGGATGGTTGCTGGCTCCCAGGCTTCTGCTTCAGGTGGGAGAGACTCCCTACGACAGAAGGGTGGTGGTTCGCAGATGCATGGACGATTCCACAGCGGAAAGGTTGAAGAAACTCCTTACGGTGGTGGTGGATAGTGGTTCGGGAAGGCTGGCCCGGATAAAGGGCCTCCGGGTGGCGGGCAAAACTGGAACAGCACAGAAGTTCGATCCCAAGACAGGTTCATACAGCACCACAAGGGTGGTCACATCCTTTATAGGATTCTTTCCGGTGGACACACCCCGATACCTGATATACGTCGTGGTGGATGAACCACAGAAGAACAAATACGGGGGCACAGTGGCGGCACCCGTATTCAGGGACATAGCCCTCCAGATCATAAACTACGACCGCATTTTGCATCCGGACAACCCTTTAAAATTAAAAATCCATGAAAATCTCGATAGCCAGTGATCACAGGGGGTATCGTTTAAAAGAACAGTTGAAAGCCTACCTGGAGGAAAAGGGACATCAGGTTATGGATTTCGGTACCAGTTCGGAAGAATCCACCGACTATCCCGATTACATAATCCCATGTGCAGAATCGGTTGCAAAGGGAGAAGCGGATTTCGGAATCGTAATCTGTTCCACCGGTCAGGGATCCAGTATCGCCGCCAATAAAGTGAAAGGGGTACGCTCGGCCCTGTGTCTTACACCCACATTCGCCCGCCTTGCCCGTCAGCACAACGATGCCAATGTTCTGGCCCTTCCTGCTGACTTCATAAGCCTCCAGGATGCCATAACGACCGTGGAGGTTTTCATAAACACCCCCTTCGAGGGAGGAAGGCATGCTCGAAGGGTTAACAAGATAGTTGACTACGAAAACAGGAGGAATTCATAATGAAGAGAATTCTACCCCTGCTCTTCTTTATAACCGCCTGCGGTGGCCAGAACATAGACTATGCCACCGCGGAACTGGAGGACGTCTTCAGACCCTACGAACTGGAAAAGGGGGAAGTCCTCTACAAGATAAGCGGAGTGGAAGAGGGGAAGGAATACCTGATATTCGATAACTGGGGTCACAGGCAGAAGAGGGCCAGGGACACAAAGGCCGGATCCGTACCCATAAAGACCCTGCGCATTCAGACCCCGAAGGATATCACTTCCTACAAACTATCCTGCGAATGCGTCAAGTACAGGATCAAGGACGAACCAGGTGTAATGTACTACGACAAGGAAAAGGGCGAATACGTTAAGGGCAATCCTTACTGTCTGAAGAAGAACAAGGTGGTGAAGGAAGTCAACGGCATCAAGCAGCTGGTGTGCGCCAATTACGTCTGGGAAGGATCCAGAAGACCCAATGCCCTTTATGTGGTCCTGCATGAGATATGGGACACGGCATCTGCAGAGACGAGAAAGAAGCTGGGACCCATTATCAGAGGACTCTCGAAGGAAATGGCCCTCGGTTTCCTCTACGCAGCCATGATAGAAAAGCTTCCCATAAAGAAGAAGATCGCCGGAAAGGACGCAGAGGTTTATAAGGTCTATGGAAAGGACATTCGAATATTCCTCTGGAAGAACATTATCCTGGGAAGCGAGGTCCTGACCGGGAAGCAGCTCCTGGTGGAAGCCGAGAAGGTGAACGAAAACCCGAAGATAGATGAGACCACGTTCCAGATACCACCCGACTTTCCACCCCCTGTTCTATACGACACCGCGTCCAGGGTATTCAAGAACGAGAAGAATGTGGCAGAACAGATCGTGAATATCTATCTGAGGGAGAAGGGAGTGGAATAATTTGGGCGTAAACAACGATTTGCTGGCAACTGCTCTCCATTACCTGAAGCATTACTGGAGAGAGATAGTTGCCAGCCTCATAATTTTCATATTACTCGGGATAGGATTGACCCTGCTGGAAAAGACATACGAACTGTACATCGCCCGTGCCAAATTTATTCCCCATGAAACGAAGAAAGAATCCCAGAGCATACTCCCCTACCTCTACACCGGAAGGAAGGAGATTCCACCCGAACAGAAACTGATGGCAATGATCGCAAGCCGGGAAGTTATCAGGGAATTCGTGGATTCAACCCGCTACAGATTCGACATACTTGAGAAGAATCCTCCGAAGATGAAGATATGGTCCATCACCGTAAAGGAAATTCCACCGGAAGAGACCCTTACCGTAAGGACCAATGTGGATAACCCCTACGTTCAGATTCAATCCGACCTCGACGGGGAGGTGAAACTCGTATTTCTGGATCCAGAGGAAGCAGCAGAACGCTTCTACGACAATCTGAAGATAAAGGTAATGAATATCCAGGAAATGCTGGGGATCTCCCGGAATCCAGAATCTCCGGTTATCGGCGAGGAGAATCTGAAGGTCGTCATATTCCAGCTGTCCCGGAGCGATCCATTCGTGAAGAAAGTCGTGGAAGAATTCGCCAATTTTATTCTGAAGTACAATATGCGCGACAAGACCCTGAAATATCAGAATAGCAAGCGCTTTATCTCCCGCCAGATCAACAATTACATGAGCGAACTGGACAAGATCAACTATCAGATACGGATCTTTCAACTGCAGAATGCATACGTGGAAATGGATCGCAGGAGCCCGGCATGGGCTGAGCTGCTGGAACTGGAAAAGCAGAAAATCGAAATAGAAACGGAGATGGATTACCTGCGCAGGTGGCTCAAGAAATCCGGAGACATCGAATACATAGCCACATCGGATCCCCTCCTGAAGGAAAAACTCCTGGCCCTATATACCCTCCAGGACAGCATCAAGTACATGGAACTCATATACGGAAAGGAGAGTCAGGAGTACAAGCTGGCAGTAAGCCGCCTTGAGAAACTGCGGGAATCCATAAAGAGAACGGTGGAAGAGCGTCTCAAGAACATGGAATCCAGACTCCAGTTCATAAGGCTCAAGGAGAAGAACATAAAATCCATGATCGGACGATCCATGGAAAACGAGAAGGAGGCCCTTACCCTTCAGGCGAGGAAGAAGGCCATAGAAGACATACTCACCCTCCTTTCCCAGAGACTCGAGGAAATCCGAATAGAAGAGGCCGAAGTGGTTCCCGACTTCAAGATAATGGAAACCGACATGAAGCGGGTAATAAGGGGACGCCACTGGAAGAGGAATCTGCTCGCTTCCCTCCTGTTCGCCCTCCTGTTTGCCATATCTTACATCCTGATAATGGAGTATGCCTCCAACAGCATAAAGGATCCCGATGAAGTCACGCTTAAACTGGGCATTCCGAAGGAAAAGATCTACGAAATTCCCTACATAGAGGACGAGGATGAAATGCCTATCTATATCCTGCTGAAGGATCTCAAGAACAAATTGATACAGGGATCGGGGGCACTCGAATCCTTCAGGATCATCGCTCTGAGGGAGATCGTGAACAAAAATCTCAAAAAGACCGGCGTTACGAGTTCCATTCAGGGGGAAGGTAAGACTTTCTTCCTCATCAACCTGGCCGCGGTTCTCGCCATGATGAGAAAGAAGGTGGTGGTTATAGATGGGGATATGCGCAAGAAGAACATCTCCGACATGTTCGAGGTGAGGGACAGGGAAGGTCTGGCCAACATAACGGAAGATGTGGATTTCGAATCCCTGATCTATCCGGTAAGGGACACCCTTCACATTATCCCGGCCGGGAAGAGGTTCATCGATCCCATAGCCATATTTTCCCATCCCCGATACGATGAACTGATCGGGTTCCTGGAGCAGAGGTACGATTACATCCTGCTGGATATACCTCCGGTTCTCAACGTGGCCGAGACCACCCTTAGCGTGGAGAAGATAGGGAAAGTCTTCTTTATCATCCGCGCCTTCCACACGGAAGTGGAAGCGATAGAAAGGGCTCTGTCCATGATAGATGATGAACACATAACCGCCTACATCCTCAATTCCGTGGGATTCACCCGCACAGGTTACTATCGTTATTATCGCTATTACCGAAAGTACTATTACAACAAATGAAAGCACTGATCCTCAGCGGGGGCTCCAACAAGGGGGCCATGCAGGTGGGAGCCCTGAGGGCTCTTTTGGAGAAAGGGCTCCAATTCGACATGGTCATAGGTGTCTCCATAGGCTCCCTCAACGGGGCCTACTTCTCCTACAAACCGAATCTGGAGGGCGTTTCGGAACTGGAACAGATATGGCTCAACGTCCGCAGGAAGGACATATTCCCCGAAGGGAGGCTCAAAGCCCTCTGGCGGTTCATCCGCAATTCGGAGAGCCTCTTCACCAATAAGGCACTTTATAACTTCCTGCAGAGGGTTCTACCCGCCAAGACATTCGCCGAACTCCAGCTGGACTTCTACGTTCCGGCTTTCGACATAGACAGGTACGAGGTTTTCGTATTCGGAGAAAACAAAGCAGATCCCCTCCTCGATGCCCTGATGGCATCATCCGCACTGCCACCCTACTTCCCGCCCTGGACCTACAAGGGACGCCGTCTCATAGACGGAGGATTCGTCAGCAATCTCCCTTACAAGATAGCCATAGAGAAGGGGGCGAAGGAAATCTATGCCCTCCACATAGTGGGAAGAAGGCATATAGATGAGAAGGTGACCGGATTCTTCGAAATCATAACCCGCACGATGGACTATCTGATAAAGCTCAAAATACGGGAGAACGAATGGGAAATAGAGAAGCATAAGGATGTCAAACTCCACTACATAAAACTGGAGCCAGAGACCCCCATATCCATATTCGACTTTTCCAAAGCCAGAGAATTGATTGAACAGGGATACAGGATAACCAAAGCTTATCTCGAATCGGAGGCACCGGAAAAACCCGGACTTGTGGAGAGAATCAAAAACCTAATTCCCTCTCTCCTCCGAAGGTAATACGCAGCAGCAATCCCTCATCTGTAACGCGGGCATCCTCGATATGCACCTGATACTGCTGTGAAAGATCCAGACACACGTGTCCATCCTTGAGAGGCAATATATTCAACATCGAAAGGACCCTGACCAGTATCCTTCCCTTTACCACACGAAAACATATAATTCCATCTTCCCAGTAATCCGGCTCCAGAGCGATGGAGAGGAGTCCCTTTCTCAGAACGAGAGCCCCCGAGCGGATGGAGACGTCTATTCCCCTTCCGATGAGGCTTTCAAGGGTCCCGGGAGTCAGGAGGACATTCACGCATCGAATTTTAAAGGAAAGCCCTATTAAAATTGTGGAACGGATGGCAGGCAAACTCTACGTGGTATCCACACCGATAGGAAACCTGAAGGACGTGACCCTGAGAGCCATCGAGGTGCTCAAGAGTGTGGATGCGATACTGTGCGAGGACACACGCCATGCGAAGAAGTTCCTCCAGCATTACGGCATAGACAAGCCCCTCATATCCTACTTCGAGGGCAACGAGAACAGAAGGGCTCCACAGATTATCCAGATGCTGAAGGAAGGGCAGAACATAGCCCTCATATCCGACGCAGGCACCCCCACCATCTCGGACCCCGGCTACAGGGTGGTTCGGATGGCAAGGGAAGAGGGCATCGAGGTTATACCCGTTCCGGGACCTTCCGCCATAATCGCAGCTCTGAGCGTCTCCGGACTCCCGACGGACAGGTTCATATTCGAAGGCTTCCTTCCCAAGAAGGAGGGCAGGCGCAGGAAGAGGCTCGAAGAACTGGCGGACTTTGAAGGGAGCATCGTTCTTTACGAATCCCCTCATCGCATAGAGAGAACCCTGAAGGAAATTCTGGAAATCATGGGGGACAGGAGGGTTTTCATAGGGCGGGAAATGACCAAGATGCATGAGGAATACCTGTTCGGATGGCTGTCGGATATCATGGACAGGGTGAAGCCAAAGGGGGAATTCGTCATCGTCGTATCGAAGGAAAAACGCATCTGACTGTAAACTTTGAAAAATGGTTGAATTCCTGAGGGAGCTGCTCGACATACCAGTCCCCGAACTGGAGTGGAAGGACAATAAGGCAAAAACAGCAATCGGTGAATTCGACCTGCATTTGAGAAGAAGGGACGGCTCCCTCATAGCCCACTTCGTGGACAGGCAGTTCCCCTACCAGCTGCCCCGAATAATCGTTGAGATATACGAAACCTACGCATCGAGGGCGTACGTGAAATTTGCCGATATGAGAAATGCCCCCGTCCCCTTCAAGCCCTTCCTCAAGTACGTGTATCGCAGGAACAAATTCCGCTTCCTGAACATAATGGAGGGCCTGAAGAACCATCTGCGCATTTACTACCTGCACAGCAGGGCGCTGGAAGAGGGGGAGCCGGTGAAGGACTTCTTCGAGGAAACCCTGTTTTCCCACGAGCTTTTCGAAAACAAGATTCTGATAATGGAGCTATGGAAGGGCTTCGAGCCCTCCCGTGAGCTGTTCGACCTTGTAAGGGACAGGCTCATTGGCTTCCTGCGGCTGGAGGCGACCGAACTGGCTGCTTCCTTGGAGGTGATAAGGCGCCATGCGGAGAGGAGCCTCAATATCAAATTCGAGCCAGTAATGGGAATGGACCGTCTGGAAGCCCGGGTGTCCCATGGAAGGATAATCCTTTCCCGCGAGACGCATTCCGATTCGTATCTACTCCACCTGTCCCCTCCCATGCATGAGAGACAGAAGTACCACGACAGGGAGCCCCTCCTCTGGAACATTCAGGCTGCCAATGCCCCCTATGCGGATGGGACCATAAGCGACATAGACAATGACCCCCTTCTGCCCTCCTGGTCCTTCAAGATAGCCCGCATAGACAGGAACAGGGCTGATGAGGTGGCTTCCCTCCTCGAGAAAGCCCTCAAACCCTCCACCGACACCGTATTCATCTCCCCTTCGGAGGAAGAGCATCCTGTCGTTCGGCTGCTGAGGAAGTACAGGCAGGTTATCATTTACGGTCCCATTGGAACGGGTAAGACCCATCTGGCTATAAAGGCGGCACAGGAGATAGCCGGCAACAACTTCACCATGCTCCAGATTCACCCCTCCTATTCCTACGAAGAGTTCATGGAGGGCATCAGACCCGACAGAGAGGGTAAATTCGCCGTCAGGGACGGAATATTCAAGAAGATTGCCATGCAGGCATACGAGAATCCCTCCCGAAACTACGTGGTTATTCTGGACGAATTCAACAGGGGCAACGTGATTCAGATTCTGGGGGAACTGCTATATGCCCTCGAGTACAGGGGAAGCCCCATCACGCTCCCCTACTCCGGAGAGAAACTGGTGGTTCCCGATAACCTGTACCTAATCACCACCATGAACACCACCGACAGGAGCATAGACAGGCTGGATTTAGCCCTCAAGCGCAGATTCGCCTTCTATCGAGTCATGCCCGATGAGGAAGCCCTGAAAGCCTTCTACAGGGAAAAGGGTTATCCCCACATGGAGACCGTGGTAAGGCTCTTTCGCACCATAAACGAAAAATTGAAGCAGAAGGTGGGAGAGGACCTCACCATAGGCCATACCCTCTTCATGGTGTCCCCGCAGGAATTACCCCACGTGCTGGAATTCAAAATCATGCCCATAATCCGAAGCCTCCTCCACCCCGAGGATGCCGAATCCCTCAGGCGGGAGGTGGAATCCATCCTCCAGGAGATTCAGGAAGACTAATCGATTCCCCGCCAATCCCTGTAAAATTAAGTCATGTTCGAGAATATCGTGGTTGAAAAGGATGGGTCCATCGGCATAATCCGGCTTAACAGACCCAAGGTACTCAATGCCCTTAACAGAAAACTGATGCAGGAAGTATCCACTGCTTTAGACGACATGGAGAAGGACGAGAGCATAAAGGTGGTAATCCTGACGGGCAACGAAAGGGCTTTCGCCGCAGGGGCTGACGTCTCCGAATTCAGGGACCCAAAGGGTCCGGATATGCTCTTCAATTACCGATTCTTCGAATGGGAGAGGGTGGCAACCTTCCTCAAACCCTTAGTGGCTTCGGTTGCCGGATATGCCCTCGGTGGCGGATTCGAGCTGGCGATGATGTGCGATATGATTGTGGCAGCCGATAACGCCGTCTTCGGGCAGCCCGAAATAAAGCTGGGCATCATCCCCGGTGCAGGGGGAACCCAGCGCCTCACCCGCCTGATAGAAAAGCACAAATCCATGGAGTATATCCTGACGGGCAAGTTCATGAACGTCTGGCAGGCCTATCGCATGGGAATAGTCAATAAGGTGGTTCCCGTGGAGAACTATCTGGAGGAGACCAAGAGGTTCGTGAAGGACCTGGTGTCCGGACCGCCAATCGCCCTTGCAGTTGCAAAGGACACTGTCAACAAGGCATACGAATTGAATCTCAAGGAAGGGCTGGACTACGAGAGGAAGATGTTCTACTTCCTCTTCTCCACGCAGGATAAGGACGAGGGCATAAGTGCATTCCTGGAAAAGAGAAAGCCCGATTTTAAAGGGAGGTAAAGCAACATGCTTACAGCCCTTATAACCTACATTATCATGACCATCCTCGTCCTGAGCGGATACGTGATCCTTGCCATCGCTCTGAAGGTACTGGCAGAAAAACTGGCCCGATAGGGGGATTCCAGCCCCCTTTATAATTTGCACGCTATGGAAGGAGATATGCATGATAAACTTAAAAGAGAGACTTTATTTGTACATGCAGGCTTCAATTTTTCAGATGAACATGGTTCTTCTGCTCTACCCATAAACCTCTCCAGCACATTCAAACTGAAAGATCCGGTCAACTGGCAGGATGGCCTCATATACAGCAGGCACGATAATCCCACCCGGATGGCTTTAGAGAGTGCCCTCGCAGCAGCGGAGGGCGGCAAGTATGGATATGCCTTCTCCAGCGGTCTGGCAGCCATCCATTCCCTCCTCACATTCCTGAAACCCGGCGACGCCATCGTGCTGGATTACGATCACTACGGCGGAACCTTCAAGCAGATTTACAAGGTCTGGCAGCAACTGGAAATAAAGCCCATATACACCGACCTGAGGAATCCCGACAACCTCAGGAAGGTTCTGGAGGAGAACGATAACGTTAAGATGGTCTTCTTCGAGACCCCCACCAATCCCATGCTCCGCATTATTCCCATAAAGGAAACTGCAGAGATTGCCCGTCAGTACGGAATCCTGTCCGTGGTGGATAACACCTTCGCCTCCCCCTATCTCCAGAACCCCCTTCTGGAGGGAGCCGATATAGTGGTCCACAGCCTCACCAAGTACATAGGGGGCCATTCCGACATCATCGGAGGTGCCGTCATAACGAGCAATCCCGAATATGCGGAGCAGATAAAGGCTTTCCAGAAGATGACCGGAGCCATCCTCTCCCCCCTCGAGTCCTATCTGGCTCTCAGGGGCTTGAGGACCCTGCATGTCAGAATGGAAAGGCACTGCTACAATGCGATGAAGATAGCCCAGTTCCTCAGGGAGCATCCAAAGGTTCTCAAAGTGAATTACCCCGGATTGCCCGACCACCCCGGACATGAAATCGCAAAGCGGCAGATGAAGGACTTCGGCGGCATGATATCCTTCGAGGTGGATGGAGACCCCGTGAAATTCGTTAAATCCACACGGATATTCACCCTCGCCGTATCTCTCGGCGGCGTGGAAAGCCTCATAACCAGCCCCTCCACCACCACCCATCCCGAGATCCCCGATTTCATCAAGGAAGCCGTTGGATTCAGGGACAACCTCATCCGCATCTCGGTGGGCATAGAGAACGTGGAGGACCTCATAGAAGATCTGAAACAGGCTCTGGAAAAATTATGATACTGGCACTGCTCGGCATAATGGACACCACAGCCCTGATGGATAGCCTCACCAGGGAGATAGGTGAAGCATTGAAGATCAAAGTGAGCAAAAATCATATACGAAGTTCGATAGAAGAGAGACCCTACTTCAGGATAATAGACCTGTACGTGCCGCCCTCCAGGGGCGGCTTCAACGATATGCATCTGCGGAAGTTCCAGAATTATCTGATCAAAGAACACCGGATGTTTGCAAGACCCATAACGATAGGTAAATTTACCTACGTTAAGTTCTCCGGGCTGTGGCACAACAATGTCATCAAGGATGGCAGTGCCAGAGTGGTAAGGGATTCCCTCTATATAAGATTTTACCTGGCCAAGGATCTGGAGAGGTTCAATCTGGCCAGGGATTTCATGAATCTGGTCAAGGATGTGGCCGGAAAGAGAGCCATAGCCATAGGAATCGAAGATGTAAACCTGCAGAGATCGGGAGCCTTTACGGTCGTGAGTCTCGATCATCCCATAATAGTCAGGAAGGACGTGAATCCAGAGGAGTTCAGGGATTCCCTGTTCAGTGCGATAAATTCCATAAGCGACAGGTTCGATCCGGCTGAATCCACCTTTATCAACGTAAATTTAAAGGGGAAGATTTACCGTAAACTTTGGATGAGGATGAACATAACCGACGAAGAGAGTATTTACAGGTACGGGAGAATAAATATCCGGGTGGTTCAGTGAACGGATGAAGAGGTGGCTGTCGATAATCTTCCTTGTATACGGATGCTCCTCTCTGGAGCAGATGATCACAGATGCACGGGCCTACTTCAACACCTTCTATAATCTTCAGAGTGAATTCAACAAGGGGGAATACTACTATCATCTGGGGCAATATATCCGGGCAAAGCCCCATTACATGAAGGTGGAGGCCAAGGGGTCCAGGATCCTCCAGCTCCACAGAAATTCCAGATTCGTGGATGATGCCATATACATGATGGCGGTTTCATATTCGAGACTAAAAACCTACACCAAGGCCGAAAAGAAATTCAGAGAATTCTTCGCCTACTTCCCGGACAGTCCGCTGAGATGGAAGGTCTATCTGGAATATGGAATTATGCTTTATGACATGAAGAGATATGACGAAGCCGAAAGATATCTCAAAAAGGCCCTGAATAGCAAAGATGAGAAAGTCCGTTACCGGGCAAAGTTATACATGGCAAAGATCCTCATAGATAAGGAGAACTACGAGCAGGCAATAAAGATACTCGAGGAACTCCTGAAGGAGCACAGGGAAAACAGGGACCTGATTCTTACAGCAGCAGATGTATACATCAGGCTGGGAGACACCCGACGGGCAAAGGAATTAATACAGGAGTACATAAGCGACCCCCGCCTTTCCGATTCCCTGAAAAACAGCGCTCTGAGGCTGCTTGCACTCGCATACGTCAAGGAAGGTAAATACGACGAAGCGTATAGCACTCTCGAGAAGATGGTTGTCAGGGACAGTACCCCCCAGTACTTTGCCATCCGTCTCGAAATGGGCAGGCTGCTGATGATGAAGGGCGATACCCAGGGGGCAAGGGACATCTTTCAGTATATATCCGAGGTCTCAAAAGACACAGCCAGATTCTACAGCTATTATTACCTTGGATTGATCGAAGAGAGCAGGGGTAATTTCGAAGAAGCGTTGAGCTATTACGAGGATGCCTCCAAGATGGGCCTAAAGATGGCTCAGGAGAGGAAGGAAACGCTGGTAAAGATAAAATCCGTGGAGAACGAAACCGACCCCATAAAGATATACCGCGTGGCAGAAATCATGTACCTCAATATGAATAAGCCCGACATCACCCTGGACCTGCTCAGGAAGGTGCTCATCAACAATCCTCCTCCACCCCTGGAGAAGAAGACGCTCCTCTTCATGACATACATATTTGCGAAGGACCTCCAGATGCCCGATTCAGCGAGGGCCTATCTGGAAAAGCTCCGTCAGAAATATCCGGCAAGCATTTACGCCAGAATCGGGGAAAGCTATCTCTCCGGAGTTCCCTGGTACAGGCTCATCGAAGAATAGTTGAATAGAACTCCCGATAGAAGAACCTGAAGTCCTCCAGAATCATATTCCTCAGACGGGGATTCCTCAACACGCTTGCAGGATGATAGGTGATGACCAGAGGGATTCCATAGATGGAACTGTGAACCCTGCCCCTGTAATCCCTGAGCGTTATGAGTTTGTCCCTGCCCAGGAGAGTGGTTGCAGAAAATCTTCCCAGAGCCAGAATAGCCGGTGGTTTGAGGATATTCACCTGTCTGTCCAGATAGGGTTTGCAGGCTTCAATCTCCTCCGGACGGGGATTCCTGTTGTTCGGGGGCCTGCATTTGACGACATTGGTTATGAAGAAATGGTTCCTCTCCATACCACTCTGCGATAGCAATTCATCCAGGACTCTCCCCGCCTGCCCGACGAAGGGCCTGCCCTGAATATCCTCCTGACGTCCCGGAGCCTCCCCCACCATGAAGAAGGGACCATCTCCCTCTCCGAATACAGCTCTCGTGCGGGATTTATGAAGGGGACACCGGGTGCAGTTTTCCACCTGCCTCTTCAGATCCCGGAGAAGAACGTTCATCTATTGGCCTCCAGGAACTTCAATCTGCCCACATACACTCTGCCGGACACGTAATCACTGAAGTATATGGTATCACCTCTGAGGAATATGCTCGAGATCTCATAGGGTGTTCTCAGAAGCACTTCTCTTTCATAGATCTCCTCCCGGAATCTCCTGTAAAGGATAACCTCACCGCTGTCGAACGAGATCAGGAAGCCGTCCCCGGTGATCTGCATATCCGTCGGATGGGAATAGAAGTATATGAGCGGCTCCAGATTGATATAATTCAGGCCCTCGTACACCGGATGGAGACCATAGACGCTATCGCGTATCTCGCTTATTATCCATGGAATTCCAGCGCTGTCCACATCTATTGCAACCGGACTCCTGAACCCGGTGGCATAGGCGTACAGATTGCGACCATCTATATCCAGACGGAAAACCCTGCCGGCAAATCTGAACTGCCACATACCTTCCAAGGCAATGTAAATATAACCATTGACTGTATCCAGGGTAAATGTATTGTTGCCTCCCGTCACGGGAACGAAGTTGATCATCCTGCGCTTCCCCTCGGGGAAAATGGCATCGAGATACCGCCCGTGCATCACGAAGATGGTATCGCCGAGAAATTCCATCTCCATGGCGGGCTGACTAAGACCCTTAAGGTATATGGCAGGTGTATCTTTCAGATCATCGTATATCCATACCTTGCCATTCAGGCTCAACACATAAATTTTGCCGGCACTGTCCACGTACAAATCTACGGGTCTTGGGACCCCTACCACTGTCGAATCGAAAAATGTCAATATCCAAATCATATTATATTCAGCAGATGCCCGAGCTTCTCCTTCTTCGTCTTCAAATACTTTTCATTGTGGGGATTGGGCTTCACCTGAACGGGAATCCGCTCCACCACCTCTATTCCATACTTTGTAAGATCCACTATCTTGTCCGGATTATTGGTCATAAGGCGAATCTTCCTCACTCCCAGATCCTTCAGAATCTCAAAGGCGGGCTCGTAATTCCTCAGATCGGCCTCGAATCCCAGCTGATGATTAGCTTCCACCGTATCCAGCCCCAGATCCTGAAGGTGATAGGCCTTTATCTTGTTGGCAAGCCCGATTCCCCTCCCCTCCTGACGCAGGTAAATCAAAATACCCCCCTCCTCTCCAATCTTCTCTAAAGCATATTCCAGCTGCTCACCACAATCGCATCTCAGGGAACCGAACACATCACCCGTGAGACATTCTGAATGGACCCTGACGAGCACAGGCTCCTCCAGCGGTTCCTTTATCAGAACCGCATGCTCCTTCTCCCCCTCTCTGTAAACCCTTATCCGAAATTCCCCGTATCGGGTTGGAAGCTTCGCCTCCGATTCAAACCTTACCATGGAACACCATCTCCGCCCTGTAAGAGCTCCTCACGAGCGGCCCGGAAAACACCTCCCTGAAGCCAAGCTCCATGGCCCTGTCCCTGTACCACTGGAACTTCTGGGGACTCACATATTCCACAACAGGCAGGTGCCTGGGGCTCGGCCTCAGATACTGGCCCAGCGTAAGGATGTCCACTCCCACTTCCCTCAGATCCCTCATGGCTTCAAGTACCTCTTCTTCCGTTTCTCCCAGCCCCAGCATTATGGAACTCTTGGTCAGTATATCCGGTTTGACCTCTTTTGCTGTCTTCAGAACGAAGAGGGATTGATCGTAACTGGCTCTGGGATCCCTCACCTTCGGCGTCAGACGCCTGACGGTCTCGATGTTATGGGCATACACTTCCAGACCGGACTCCACCACGGTCCTTATAGAATTCACATTTCCCTGAAAATCGGGGGTCAGAGCCTCCACGATTACATCCGGCATAACCTTCTTCACATATTTGATAACGCGGGCGAAGTGGAAGGCTCCCCCATCGGGCAGATCATCCCTGTCAACGCTCGTAAGGACCACATACCTCAACTTCAACTGCTTTATGGTTTCCACCACGTGAAGGGGTTCGAGGGGATCCAGCCAGCCCCCGGGATTACCGGTCTTTACCGCACAGAACTTACATCCACGGGTACAGGTGTCTCCCATGATCATAATGGTGGCGGTTCCGTGAGACCAGCACTCTCCTATATTGGGGCATCTCGCCTCCTCGCAAACCGTAAAGAGCCTGCGGGATTTAAGCGTATTCTTCACCTGTCCGTATGTGCCATTGGTGGACAGTTTAATCCGGAGCCATTCAGGCTTTTTGTCTACGGACATATGCGAAATTTTACAGGGCTATAACTTACGGATAGATGCAGGAGATGGAATTTATACTTTGAAGATCATGGATTGGGCCTTCTTGAAGGACTTTATTCGTGGAAATCTGCATTATATTGCGATCTATCTTGGATTTCTCTGGACCCTGATCATCGCCTTCATAGAAGACAGAGAATTCAAGAATTCTGCTCCGGGATATGTCTTCTTTTTCTTTGTATTATGGCAGATCCTCGCTTTCCTGATCCATTCAAAGTTATTTATATTGCTATCAGGAGCGGTTGCCATTTTAATAAGTTACGGGATCACCATTCACGACAGGCAGGAGTATAACGACATCAGAGAAAGACTGCATTCGATAAGAGATGAAATCCTTGAGCGGCTCGGAATAGATTACGGACCTCCCACCGAGGTCTTTACACCAAGGATGATAGCAAGCGCCTTCAATCTGGACAGGAAGATGGCCCGGGAACTATACGATAGAGGGGGTAATGCCTTCGCCACCCTCAATCAGGAAGGTCCCATGATACTATTTCTTCCCATTATGGTGAAACACCTGTCCGACGACGCCATTGCATTCGTGTTCCTGCATGAACTGGGGCACATCCTTCTGGGACATCTGCACAACGCATGGAAAAAGGAAAGACAGGGAACTCTGGGCTCCCTGATAGGTACGGTAATAGGGGGACTGGGTGGCGCTCTTCTGGGAACCCTTCTTGGTGGAGGAATCGGTGCAATCATAGGAGCAGGAATAGGGGGCTTTGGGGGAGCGAATATGGGCCGGGAGCTCTTTTTTGCCCATTATAGCAGACAGGATGAAAGGGAAGCCGATATCTTCGGAGCAATCCTCGCGCAGCGCCTCGGATACGATATATCCCGGATAATGGAACTGATGGACCTTTTTGAAGAGATAGAATCCGGTGGTCTCCTCAGCTGGCTATGGGAAGACCACCCTCCCGCCCGGGAGAGGAAAAGGTACATTTCAGAAGCGCTGGAAGACCCCTCATATTACTGGGAGGAGCTTTCCCGAAAGATAGATTACGACTATCTCAGGCGGGGTACAGACGAAGCCTAAGGCTTCACCTGCTTCTTCAAATCCTTCGAATACCTGTCGGCGATGCGAATGGGCTCAGGCAGGCGGAATCCCCTCGTGGTCATGAGGGCTGCCTTTACCACACTATCGAGATCCGTCCTGTGTCCCGGAGAGACGAAAACCGGCTGGACGTTGTCCCTCGTCCTGAGAGCATACCCCACCACTTCCCCGTTGTGAATTATGGGACTCTTGCAACCCCTTCTGGGACAGGGCTCCTCGTATCTGCCCGCCAGAAGCTTCTTGGCGACCCCCATGGTGGGCACGTCCAGAAGGACACCTATATGGCTGGCGATGCCCAGACGGCGGAAGTGGGATATGCCATGACCATCCACCATTATGAGGTCGGGCTTATTCTGGAGCTTCTCGTAGGCTTTCAGGACATTGGGAGCCTCGCGGAATGCCAGAAGACCGGGAATGTAGGGGAATTCCACCTCCGACACCGCATATTCCACCTCCACCTCCCTCATGGTGGCGAACTCCAGAACCACGATTACGGAGAGGATATAATTCTCGCCGATGAAAGCCGAATCGGCTCCCGCCACCAGCTCGATATGGTCGAAGTCTATGGGCTCCAGAACCACCTTTCGGGCGAGTCTCTTCTGCTTCTCCTTGTACTTCTCCACCAGTTCCGGTGGAACCTTTTCCACATTCCTCCTGTAGTATGCCATCGAATCCTCCTATCTGGGCTGGATTCCCTCGATAATGTTAATCTCATCCAGATTCCTGTCGCTCATGGCTGCATAAGGAACCAGTCCCCTCTCCATCGCCCTGCGGGTAAAGTCCTCTATGCGCTCGAGATTTACTCCCCCATGCCCCGATCCGTCATCCACGTAATCCACAACCAGAACCCTCAATCCCCGAAGAATCAGGGGCTCTAAGTATCGAAGCCTCTCCTCCACCCACTGCGAATCGGCTGGAGCGGTGCCCATGTAGA
>Ga0256835_1000451_pt1 | contig 30923 bp, 36 predicted proteins | sample PIR30metaG_FD_185972 | JGI IMG/M metagenome (GOLD analysis project Ga0256835, IMG submission 185972) | Hydrothermal vent microbial communities from East Pacific Rise, Pacific Ocean - PIR-30 | ecosystem: Environmental > Aquatic > Marine > Hydrothermal vents | place: Pacific Ocean: East Pacific...
GCGATAAAGAAAAACTTGTTGGGGTTGAGCGATGTGGCTTTAGTTAGACGATCGAGCGGTCTCTAGGACGCGCTTCTTGAATTCCTCCCACTTGCTAAGCAGCTCCTCGGCAGTCTCGAACATTGCTTCGATTTTTACTGTTTTTTGATATTTCAGATAAGCGAGCCAGCTAAGCCCCTCTTCCTCCTTTGTGTCTTCTTTCAGCTTGGGATTAATAAGATACTCGCCATATATTGAGCCGCCACTGATTACCTCTCCGACTTCATATCTTATATCTAGTTCTAGATACTCCACCATAGACCACCAGCGGTCTCCGCACCCGGCTCTAACCCTGACTCTCCACTCTAACAGGATACCAACTCTTATTCCGCCTGCTTTCTTACTCCAGAGTATCTTTCTTAGATACGGCGGAGAGGAGAACTTCACTATCTTCTTAACGAACTTATCTATCTTGTTAATTAGCTCTTCGATATCGCCAACCTCCTTCCTCTCTATGACTAGTTCTCCCACTATATTGATTATTAGCGCGCCTATTCGGTCTAGCATTTCGACATATACTTGAGCTTCAGGCACGGCTTTCTTTATTTCCTCAGCCATTTGATTCACGATGTCTGCACCCAACCCGGCTCACCGAGCCACTCTTTGCTAGCACGCTAAAAAGCTTTTCGCGCGCGCGTGAAGAAATCTTGCCAAGAAAGAGAAAAAACACGGGATTAAGACTTGGGTTCTTTAAGCGTGCTTTCTATAGCTCTGTCTATAATTTCATCTAGTCGCTTTAGCTCATTGCAGTAAGAATCTTTTAACTCCCTGCAAAGATCGAATGCTCTTCTGCATCTGCTTTGCCATTCTTTGCAACTAATATCACTAGCTATACGGTGTACAAGAGCCAATAATTCCTTCTTTAGTTCGTCATCTTTTTCTATTCTATATGATATATCTAGACACAGCTTCCAAAGGTTGAAGTCTATCGAGTATAGCTCTTTACAGTACTGATCATATTTGCCTTCCTCTATTAGATCTTGCGCGTGCATAACAAATCTCCAATGTCTATAAGTTTCTCTTTTACAAGCATCTATCTCTGCGACCAGATCTGTCAATGCACCACCCAACCAGGAATTTTACCGGCGCGCGTTTTTCAGTTTTTAATAAATAAAGATCCAGAGATTAGGTTAACTATAGGGTGACCAAGTTTGGATAAGATAGAAAAGGTGGTACCGGTTATTAAGGAAAACGATGGCTGTTGCTGGATAGAGGAGGGTGTCTACTACGTTAATCTGCGCTGGGCCGATCCAAGAGATATTTGCAGATATCTAATCCTTTGCGATATACACGAAATCGTAGAGCACATAGTTGGTGCCGGGCACGACGTTGCCGTTAAGAGCGAGAAGATAATCGAGCAAGAGCTGCAAAGACGTAGCTAGAGCTTTTTACTCTCCAGATCTAGGAAAAAGATAGCCGCCGGGTGCTCCGCCGGGCTTCAGCGAGCAGACCCGGTCTCTACAGCGGGGCCGGGCCCCGGCAAGGGTGTACTACAGCTATACTCAAAGAAACGGCCCGGCGGTGCTTCCCGGCGGCTAACACAACCTTCTTATCTCCCTAATATAAGATCTTAATCTTGGGCTGAACTCCTGTGTCTACCAAAGACGAAGTCTCCCTAGAGGACATTTGGGCTAGGTTAACTGTCCTAGAAGATAAGATCGAAAACCTTGCATCAGACCTAGACGACCTGCATCTGAGGATAAACGATATAGAAAATAAGATTATCTCGCTAGAAGAGACCCTCTGCCGCCTCCTTAAGCTTATGGTACTCCTCCTCGGTCAACGGCACGACAAGGAACTTTCGGTCTGCGTAGTCCTTAGGAATGATAACTCTTAGATAGAAATTCTTCCAGCGATACTCCTTGTTGCCCATCTTTCTCTTCCTCGTTCTCTCCTCTAGCTTGTCTACAAGCTTACACAGCCTCCCGTCTTTGGCTGGCTCCAGAACAATCTTTACTTTTATCCACTCACCCACTTCGCACCCCCGAGAAGAAAATGGTGAAAAAGAGTAAAAATCTTTTTCAGAGACCGAGCATCTTCTTAACTCCATAGACGCAGTCCTTATTTATCTTCAGTAGTCTGGCTATCTGAATAGGACTGTACCCCTTCTCTAGCATCCTCCTTATCTCCTCGAACTGCTCTGGAGTCACCCAGTACTTCTTTTTGCTGTAAGTCACTAGAATAGAGGTCGCCTTCGAGCCATCTGCTTTTTCTTCTTTCTGCTCTGGCTTCTCGATAGCCAGCGCACGATCTAAGGTGTTAATCCTCTTTCGGTCGTTGCGCAGCCACGCGTAAAGCAAGTCATTAAATCTAGTCACCTCCTCTAGCGGACTAAACCTCTTGCTAATGATCTCGATCTTGTCACCCTCCATGAACAAGAGCGCCGGCTGATACATTATATCCTCGCTAGTCTCCTTACCCGTCTTTAGGAAGGAAGGTAGCAGGATTAGCCATAGCCCCGTGCTGTTAAGTATATCGAGCATTTTGTGGCAGTGCGCTGTTACGATTCCTCTTATTTCTTTATGTTCTCTGAGCACTTTGTCCAGCACTAAGCTCTTAGCTTTGTCCACAGCACTTGGAGTCCAGCCAGCCTGCCCGCCGATTCTTGTGGATCTACCAATCTGGTGAATGCACAGCATCTTATTCTCGTCTATATACTCCCGAGCAAAGACCACGTTGCCGTAAGCCATAGTTAATAGCTCTGGATCTATCGGCGATCCTCTGAAGTCTTGGTCGTGGTTGCCGATTACGAACACGATTCTCTTGGGATTAAACTCGTTCTTTAGCACCTCTATCAGCCACTTGGTAAATTCTCGCTCTATGCTAAGTACCTCGACCGGTTGTTTGTAGGGCTGTGTTGGGTACTTGTCTATTCCATCTATGAAGTCGCCGAGAACTACTATCTCGCTTGGTTTTAACCCAGATTCCTTAGCCTTTCTTAGGAGTAGCAGGAAGTCCTTGATGGCCGCGTAGCTGTTTCCCCCGTGCAGATCTCCGATATATAATGTTCCACCCAAACCCGTCCCCCTCGAAATATCGAAAGGGTCAAACGGTTAAAAGGCTTTCGCGCCCCGGTAATATATCTTGATAGAGTCCGGCTCCGCCTAGCTTTTTAGGTGGCACCCCCGAGATATTTCGCGGGGGTGTGTGGTGCCTGGAGGCAGGGAATACAGAATCGGGGTAGACTACGAAAGGCTACTACGAAAGAAACTCTCTAGGCTGGGCTTCGTCTGTGTTAGAGCTCCGGCTTCGGGTAAAGCTAGGGGTCGTTTAGTCTATCCCGATATAGTCTGCGTCAAGGAAGGAAAGGCATTGTTCATCGAAGTCAAATACCGCGGCGATAAGCGGGACATCTACATAGAAAAGCCATCTTTCCATAGCCTTCGCTACCTCGCAGCCAAAGCGGAGTGCAGAATACTCCTTTGCGTCTTCTACAGAGATCTAGGTAAATTCCTCTGCCTCGACCTAATGAGACCTGACTTAATAACGGAGAAGTACGCGGTCTTTCGTCGTGAATCCTTTCTAGAGAGAGGAATAGAGCTAGAGGAGGTGAGGCCATGAGCGTGCTGTTGCTTCCAATATGCAAGGAAGGAGGAGCGCTATACGGTATAGATCTAGAAAGAGGAGTATGCTACCGAATATTAGTAAAGACTCAGCACTCGCGGCTGCGCACCTCTCTATCTGGCGGAGAACCAGAAATTCTTCTTTTACTAGAGAGAAAGTCCTTGGTAGTAGAAGACGGTAGGGCTAGGATAAAGCCGGGCAAGCCGCGCTACGAAGAAATAACGGCTAAGGAAGCTAGAAAGCTGATACTTGAGACCTTGCACTATCTTGTTTGGTGCGAGCCAAGGCGGCGGAGCCCAAGAAAGTCTTTTCAGTTAATTAAGTTCGTAGACCCATGCTACAGAAGATACTATGTTATTACCTCTAAGAAGTGTTTTTGCGGCGGGTGCGAACCTAGATCTGTCACAGTGTCTCGGTTCCTAGCTATACGCCCGCTAGTGGTGATGATATCGTGAGCCGCACAGGATATCTCACTCTTGAAGATATTGTACCACCCAATTTCCTGAAGAGGCCTACTATAATCCTCGCCGAATTTGGCAATGGTATGGGCAAGACATACACCAGTTGTAAGTTTGCGGTGTCTGCCCAACAGCTAGGGATCTTCGATAGGATATACATAATGCAGTACTCCCAGAAAGGCTGCGAAAACGTTGTGAAGAAGATCGAGTCGATGGGCGGAAAATGTGTATGGCACATCGGCTTAGAAAAGTTCTGCCCAAGATACGAGGACGTTAAGAGAATGCTAGAGTTGGGGATTCCTCCATCCTATGCCTGCTTTCTTTGCCCTTATTTCAGAGGAAAGAGCAAAGCTGCGTTCCGAATATTTCAGCAAGAAGTAGAGAACGAGAAGAGTCGCATTATCAAACCTAAGCTCGCTTCAGAAGGGTTATTAGACAAAAGAAAAGTATGTACCCATCCAATTATACGCTCGTTCGTTCTTGAGCCTTCTACAGAGATCGAGAAGAAGCTAACTCTTAAGTACCCACCTATAATTGTAGCACCCTCACAGATCCTTCTTAATCATGCGATCGTTGGCAGGTGGAAAGCCTTTGCCTCGCGCCAGCGCAAACCAAGGAAAATACTCATGATCGTTGACGAAGCCGACACAGTCTTCTACGCAGCGCTGAAAACCGAAATTCCAATTATAGAGGCATCAGAGGTAGACAGGGAAATACTAAGGCTCTTTAGCACCAAGAGCCGGAAGCTGGAAAAACTCCTAGATTACTATTCGGAAATAACTAATATTCTCCAGCAGCTTCCTAAGAGACGCAACCGTGTGGATAAGAGCACGGTCGAGAAGATCGAGCAGATACTGAAGCGAGCAGACGTCCTGCTTAGATCCTTTAATAGAAGACGTAAGGAAATTGTAGCATACGTTTTAAACCAGAAGATAAGGACTAGAATCTTCAAGGTGGTGAACAGCCTTGAGGAAATGCAACACATCGAGCGCCTAGACCTTGCGCTCAAAACGGTAGAAGTGAAAGACGGAAAGATCCTTCTTTACGACTATGAGTTCGGGATAAGAATCCTCTTCGATCCTGACTATCCATGGAAGCATTTCTGGAAGGTGAATCTCAGCGCTACATTCCCTACCGAGAAGATTGTGGAGAGCGAGTTCCTCTCTCCGCAAGCTAAGAAGCTCATACTAAAAGCGGCTAAAAGAACCAGGACTTACGAGAACGTCTATGTGGGATCGTGCACCATATTCGAATCTGGTGAAGGGCTGCTGAATAGGAACGCCGAGATCGAGTACTCTGTACCTAGAATACTGAATCTAATAAAGGAAGCGGTAGCCAAGTACGAAGAATCTTTCGGGTTTCCACCCAATGGAATCTGCCTTTGGTTCGGCAATTCGACGCAGCTAAGAAAATTCTTGGCTAAGTTGAAGCAAGCTAGGATTAGGTATCGTAGAGGAAAATCCTACGCCATCTTTTACTACGGTAAAATACCGATATTCTGCTCCTACTGTGGCTCGTCGCTAGCTAGAGGCATCGATCTCCAGCAGTACGATATCTCTATAGTAGTGGGCCCGCTGCTTCGACCTCCCCGACCTACGGGAGTTTTGGATGTAATTGACTTTGCGCGCGGTGTTGCCGAAGCGATTCAGAGCGCCATGAGAATAGTTCGTTCCCCGTGCCCACCTGGGCCAAAGGTTGTTATTCTTGAGAAGCATATGACCAACGCTTTCTACGCTCATTTCTACCCCGAGTGGTTCAAGGTATTGGCTATGGAACGCGTATTCGAGATATAGCGCCCAAGAATGCTTTTAAACTATCCTTACAGAGAAACTTCACGGGTGGGCGATTGGGTGCATGGTTAGTCCCATCCTATATCAAGCCTAGATCTCGTGTAGCGACATGGGCTCTGCCAATGGGTTACGTAGAGGAAGAAAAGAGCGAGTTCATCATGGACATCGCTAGGCTCGTACCGGTTCTCAATGCTATGACGGAGTACTATAGCAACTATACCATGATGACCATGAAGAAGGATCTACACGGCAATCCTGAGCAGTACAAGATCAAGCCTAGGATCGAGACCGGAGTGAAGATACCGCTAGAGAACTTCGTCGAAAAGGTAACTGAAGGCAAGGAGATCGCTAGAATAAAGGGTAGCTTCAACCTTCTGGAACCCTCTGGCGACAAGCTAGTTGATCTAGTCTACAAGTCTCTAGATAGAGACGCTAGACTCCTAATCAGCCCGCCGCTTCAGTGGCTGGTGTGGCTACCCAAAGAGAAGAAGCTGACTAGGATGTGCTGGGTAATCGAGATATCAGGAGAGATAGTGATACGACCATACGGCGGCAGGAACCTGCTCCTTGAAGTGCAGCAAGTGAAGTTCGACAAGATAAACGAGTGGAGCACTACCGTGATCAAGAGGCACGCGCTGGAGAAGCAGCGGTTAAACAACGAGTGGAGAAGCCTAGTCGCTGCCGAAGAGCTTGCGGAAGCCGCGGAGGGCTTTGGTGGCCTACCCGTGGGCGGAGGAGAGGAAGAAGAATCCAACGAAGAGACTCCTCCTGAGGTTGGTGAGGTGGAGTAATCTAATTTTTCCTTTTTTAGGTAATCGACCTCTTCAAGAGGCGATTCGCATGATTGACCTCAGGCACCTACTAGATAAAGAGTCGTACCTTAAGTTCCTAGAGGATCTCGCCTACGGTAAATATCCCGTTTACGAAGTGGAAGACTGGGTGAATTGGTTCGGCGGAAATAGGAGAAAGCTCGCGGGCATCCTCAGATCCATAGGCAGAATTCTTCTCAAAAATCACCGAACCGTGCTCTACCCCCTCGATATCGTGCCCGTGCCTCGCTATCCCTTCACCAAGCAGCCCATGATCAAGTGGTCAGATCTTCAGAAGAAAGACCCGAACGATCAAGAGGTGCTTGAGCTAAAGGAGCTGTGCGCGAGGCTAGGCAACCTGATAAATGTTGGGTTCGTGCTAAGAAGATTCGTGCTGATAGACATAGACGGAAAACCGGACAAGATCCGCCCATATGTGCATATAGAGACAAAGAGAGGATATCATATCCTGCTTTACACTCCAAAACACGAGTGCCTTGGGTTCTCCCTAGGAGGAGCGGTAAGCGATAAGCTAGTAGTCAAGTGCAACAACATATCTGTAGAGATAATGTCTGGCCCAAGATTCCTTGGCTCGTATCCTCTTCAGTCGAGATACCTTGAGTTCACTAACGGGAAGGTAAATGTTAGATCCTACAAGATTATCCAGACGGACGTAGACTACGCTTTCCGCTCAGCAGACCTAACGCTGCTAGAAAGAAGCATAGACGAAGTAAGAGACACTATAGAACTCATCCTCTGCGAGCTGGGCTGTCAAGATCTAGCCGAGAGGATAAAAATCGAGGAGCTGGATCCAAACAAGGTTTTATCCAGTACCGATACAGTTAGTGCTCCTGCATCTAGATTTAATGCGAGCGCTATTAATCTGCTCGGCGGAATGTCCTATAGCGAATTCAAGGATGTCCTCTCTAGGTTTTACGATTTGCTACCCAGATGCTTCAGGCACGCCCTATTCGGGGAAATAAGTAAGGGACACAGATGGTACCATCTACGGCTACTAATCTCTGTGATTCCCTACTTTGTGGCGCTGGACAACCACAACCTTGAAGAGATGCTTAACGACTTCGCTGCGCGAACTAAGTCATCCAGGGGAGATCTAAGAAAGTGGCTGTACGACACCAAGTACTTTGCTGGCAAAACCTCGCTAGAAGACAAGGAAATTCTGGTGCCGTCAAAGCTGGGGATTCCTGAGGAAGCTTGGCAGGACTTCGAGTTTCTTGGTCATTGCCAATACTGCCCCCTCAGAGACAGGTGCCTAGGCAGGAAAGGTTCCGAAAGGCGGCGCCAGATAGTAAAGTATATAGAGACTCTAATACAGTCTTATACCGGGTGAGCGAGCACATGCAGGGCAGTATATGGAGAACGATACTGCTGGGGTACCTTATAGCGCTTCTAATAAATAGTATAGACCTATTGACCACCCTATACGCAGTAAACTCAGGAGTGGGATACGAGATGAACCCCTTCGTTCGCCCGTATCTTGACGACCCCGCTCTACTTATGGTGCTACACGCGCTTGCGCTTTTGGTAGCATACCTAGGAATGGGCGCACTTATTTTGTTTGTTCAGCCGCTGAAGGCTAGGCCTAGGCTGGCGAAGCTTTTCGTTATCGTGTCTTGCAGCTTTCTAGCTTACGCTCCGATCAATAATCTTTTGCTTATCTTTTGCGGAGTAAGCCTTCCGGTTCCTCCGCCCATTTATCAAATATGGAACTGTTTGGCTAGGTGAGGATGGATGATAATAGACGCGAAGCTGGACTTCAAGAACCGGAAGCTACTCCTCATAAAGCTGGATGGAACAATAGACGAAATAGATGCAGCACCGCCCTACTTCTACCTAATAACCAAAGCTAAGGAGTCCGCAATCAAGAATCTCCTAAGCGGAGAGGATGCGTGGCTCGAGCCGGATAACAAGACACCGATAGTCTATAAAGGAGAAAGATACGAGCCCGATCCATCCTATAAGGTCTACAGGGTCTACGTAGAAGACCCTAGAAGGATACCCAAGATATCGGAAGCCCTACGTAACCTCGGAGCAAGGATTGCAGCTAGCAACGTTCGCTACGTAATTAGGCTTTGCTTCGATAACTTTGTGCGGTTCTTCAACATAATTCCTCTCTACTACGGATTCGACAAGGAAGCAATCAAGAAGATACAAAACATAGAAGGGCTGGTAATTGATGTCGAGGCAGTAGAAGGTAAACCAATTCTAGCTTCTGTGTACCGATATCGCCCCTTCGAGGAGGTACGACCCGACGACGTAGAGAGCCTCTGGCTTCCAGAAGAAGCAGACAGGCTACAATACCTTCTGATGAAATACCCGCTCATTCTTGGACACAACATAGTGGGCTTCGATATCCCTGTACTCAAGAGAGCAGGGTTCGTGATCGATACACGCATCAAGCTCTTGTTCGATACCAGCAGAGTCCTGGCTACCTACGGCGCGTCCCTAAAAGTCGGCTCGGCTCGTTCTTTGCTGGACGTAGCTACGATACTTAAGGACGATGCACATATCAGTGACCAAGAGATAGAGATAAAGCGTAAAGTAAGGGGTAGGATAGACAAGCTTAGCAAGGAAGAGCTAGTAAAATACAACGCTAACGACGTTGTTCTAACTGCTAAAATCCTTAACATAATCTTCCCGTTTACCGCAATAGTGAGCGGGCTTAGCGGAATTCCTCCTTCCGAAATCATGGAGCTACCTAGCGGCATGGTAGCTGAGTACTACTTCTTACGGTTTTGTGAGCTGCTCGGGTTTGTGCCAGAATACAGACCTACTGGAATCGAGCTAGAGGGCGAGAGAGTCTGGCTAGAGGGAGGAAGGACAGAATACCAGAGGGTTCTCCAGACCGACGTCAAGATGATGTACCCTAGCTTTGTTTCTAGGAACTATATCGATCCTACACTTAGGCTACCCAATGGACGATTCGATAGAAAGAGCGGGCTGGGAATCCTTTACTCGGCGGTACAAAGATTGATAACTCTTAGAAGCTATAGCAAGAAACTAAAGAATGAAGACCCGCTCTACGAGCCTGTCGATGCGGGAATAAAGGCAATTCTTAATGCACTAGCCTATGGTGCTCAAGCCAAAAAGAGTAGTCTTGCTATCTTAGGCAACCCGTGGTGCCCGAGCACGATCTTTTATGGCACGCGAGAGGCTCAGTTCAAGACTATAGAGTTCCTGAGGAAGAAAGGAATTAGGGTAATATACAGCGATACGGATTCTTTCTTCATTGCGCTGCCTGACTGCGAGGGAGATAAGTGCGAAGAGATAGCTAAAGAGATTGTTAAGACAATTAACGAGTTCCTTAGACAGTACGGGCTCGAGGTAGACGTTGAAGATATTTGGGATAAGATGTTTATCTACTCTAAGAAGAACTACATACTTAAGAAGGGACAGATCGTGATACTCAAGGGTTCAGCCCTCATCAATTTAGAGAGGATGTACACACCAGAGTGTGTCTCTCTCCGCGAAATTCTAGCCACGGAGGATAAGCAAGAGCGCTTAAGACTGCTAAAAGATATGATCGAGAGTGCGCCAATAGAGGATCTCTTTGTTAGGGGCCACCAGCAGATATGGAGGCTGATAGGAAAAGACACGCAAAGTCTCAAGCGTCAAAGCCACAAAAAGGAGAGATACGCCAAGGCGCTAACTCCTTGGAACGAGAAACCGTACGTATACCTAAAGAAGGCGGGTGGAGGACAGATGCTGTTGCCGCACAGTAACCCGATTTTTGCTCTCTTCCTAGACGGTAGTGAAACGGTGAACCTAGAGGATCTCAACCCGTTTAACATAGTGGAGCTACGAGCCCTCAAAGTTGATGGGCATATAGCTAGGCTGAAAGGTCGATACACGCTAGGCGATCTGATAATATGGAACGAAGGGATTTATACTCTTTGGTTTGATGGATTATACTATGTAATAGAGACCAGAGGAAAGATATGGAAGCTACCGAGCAGATACGAAGGTAAGTTCGGGGACAGACCTATAGGAACCTTAAGGGCGCTGGAAGGAAAGATCGGGATCAAGCAGATAAAGATAGACGAAGATCTGCTACGGAGGCTAGTCCTCGAAGAGACAAAGGCTACGCTCAGGAGATACGGCTTTCTTTAGCGATTTGCGAATAAGCTTTTTAACTGGTATACCAGAGGTATCCGACGGGTAGCCGGGTGGTATCATGACCACGAAGTGGACAACAATAAAGGTTCCTATCGAACTCAAGGAGCTAATCAAGAAGATAGCCGAGAAGCAGGAGGTGCCCGAGTGGAAGGTGATAATGCGGGCAGTATCCTTCTACCAGGAGCAGCTCAAGAAGCCTAGCCTTAAGGAGAGCCTGCCTTGGATAGAAAAGGCAGCTTGGTACGCAGCCAAGGTTGCGATGTCTGTCGGAATGTTCAAGGAGAATCCAACCGAGGAGAGCCTTAGGGGACTGTTCAAGGTGCTCGATCAGGTGGAAGAGAGGTATAAGGTAGATACGAGCTTGCTGCGCGAGATGGCTAGGCAGTACTTCTACACCAAGAATAAGAAAGACAGGATAGAGCTCAACGCGGCGTGCAAGCTCGTGGTTCTAGACATACTACTATCCTTCCTAGGGGACAGAAACCTCTCCGCCGCCAAGGAGTGAACCCAAACCGCTTTTTCCTTTTTCCAACTTATTTCTCTACGGTGGCAGAAATGAAGCGCTACGTTTTTGACGACTGGAAAAGCTGGGTGCATTTCATAGCTGGCGCAGTATCGGTTTTACTCTCTAAGTTAGGTCTGTGGCCCGTCGGCGTAGCAGTTCTGGGATTCTTCCTTTGGTACCAGCTTAGAGAGAAGGAGAACCCCGAGAAAAAGATTGGTGACTTCGTGGAGTACCTAACGGGCGTAGCACTAGGTGTGCTAGTACCCTGGTGAAAATCCGAGCCTTCTTCTTATCCTAGCAAAGGATGACTGGAGCCTAAACGCCTCTAAGATCCTCTCCGCAAGCTCTTCTGCTTGCATCTTCAGGGTCTCGGGATCTACTAGAGGATCTTTAGCTTTGATTATCGTTTCACATATCTCCTTGAGGTCGCTCCTTATCTGGTTCTCGTCCACCGCTCCGCTGGCGTAGGCCTGTTGCAGGAAGTATACCGTTCGCATTACTTCTACCCTTATCTCAGGGTCGTCAATTCCAGAAAGTAGAGACATTAATATGTTGTTTACCGTGCTCATGGTTTCCACCCGCTACTCTCCGAACTCTTCTATTACCCTAACTATAGCTCTAGCAACTATATCCTCTTTGGTTACCCCAAGCTTTTTCTCTAGCTCTTCCAGTTTCTTGTACAGTTTAGTAGGCAGAACAATCTTCAACTCCATTACAGGAGGTTCCACCGAGCGCATAGCTTACCCCCTATTATTTCCATCTGGTTTTGACCTAATATGCTCTTCATCGGAGAACCTGCGCTTCTCCCTAGACATAGATCTTCGGTTCTCTTTCCTAGCCTTCCTTAGTAACCTAAGTAGCTCCTCAGATATCTCGGAAAGAAGCTCGTCTCTAATCTCTACAGAGAGAACTAGAGTAACCTTGTTGTCATCGTATTCTAGGCGGTAGGCATGGGAAAGAGGTAACCCCTTATTAAGTACGGTTCGCATTCTGAACTGAAAGTATCGCGACACAGTCTCTAGCTCTTTAGTTACCAGCTCAAGGATTTCCTGCTTAACGTTTTCTTTAACCTCGGTCAAGGCTTCCTCCCCGAGATCGTCTAGACTAACTCCTTGAGTAAATATAGTCTCCGGGCGACCCCCGGGGAGCGTCCCCACCTCACTCCCACCTCTCTGTGTACCGGGTACACACCCGACTCAGTAGAATATAAGTATTCTTACCTAACTAGGGTCTCGAAGGTGAGAGGGTATGCCTCTCTATAGAAACGGGCTAATGATGTTCAAGAAGTACAGCAAGAAGTACAACCCAAGCGTAGTCGGAACTAGGTTCGGCGATGTCCAGGAGGTAGCCCTCGACAGAGCTCAGGAGGGTCTAATACTGGTCGGCACTGTCAGGGATCTCATAAGGCCTATCCTCGACAACTACGGAATTACCGGTGGTATCAGGGCGACTTACCTAGCATTTGGGCTTGCGCTAGCTAGGCACGTCCTGAGGCAGAAGGGCGAGGCTGCGAAGAAGATCGCGAGCGCCATCAAGAGCTACTATGTGAGTGCCTACGACCTAGACCCCAGCGTCTGTGACGAGATCATTAACGTGATCGTTGGCTGGGCCATCCCGTACTAACGAGCTAAATCCAATCTGAGCACCTAAACCAAAATTTATTTTTTTACTCTTTTCTTTTGTCTTGGTTAGCTTCTAGGAGATCAACAACTTTTTACTGCTGTGCAAAGCTCTGTGGATAGGGGGAACTTTGCGGGTATGTGTTCTGACATCCCGAGCTACCAGCTTGATGAACGTAGCCAAGGATATAGCACAGGTAGCGCGGAAACAGGGGCATACTCCTGTGTGCCTAGACTATCTTGCTAATGCAGAGGACGTTAGGAGAATGTGCGATGCCGCTGTCATAGTAATGACGTTTAACCCCATGCTAGCAAGATCGTGGTTTATGCTTTATCGAGAGCTGAAAAGAAGAGGAGTTCCGGCAGTATTCTACACCACCACAGAGGGGAGACTACCGAGAAGATACGTCCTACCCTGGATGAAAAGGGATCTAGAGGTAGTAGCTAACAGCCTCTATACTAAGTCTAAGATCGAGGAGGTCGGAGTTGCGGTTATCGATGTTGTTCTCCACGGATTCTCCCCAGAAGACGTTGAGGTAGCGCTCAAGTACCGCAACGCAGTGCGGCGCGAGCTTGAGAGCAAGGTTGGAAAGGGCGTAATCATTGGAGTTGTAGCAAGCGGACACCCTAGGAAGGGTCATAAATTCTTCGGTGAGGTTGTCCGCCTTGTTCGGCAGGAGGTGAAAGAAGCGCTCTTCTATATTATTACCACTCCAGCAGCGGCAACGTTCTACATGGGCACCGATGGAGTCTTTGTAGATACAGACTTCGGCAATAGAGGAAAGAGCGAGACCCTAGCATACATTGCTGCGTTCGATTTCCTGGCCCATCCAAGCCTAGCAGAAGGCTTTGGGCTTCCGGTTCTAGAAGCCAACGCACTGGGAGTCCCTGCTATTCACCTAGCGTATCCTCCGCTCGTTGAGTTCAGCGACCCGAAGCTTAACTACTGGGTAAACTATAAGCAACTAATATTCGACAGCTTTGGCGAGGGCATAGACTACGAACTGCACCTCTATGATCCAACCGAGTTCGCTAAAGCTATAGTAGATGCTGTTAAATTCAAGCTTGATGCACCAGATGAGTACGAGGCTAGAAGGGAGGAGCTGAGGAAAGCAGTAGCTAAATACTCGATCTACGAGCTTTATCCCAAGCTTCTTAGTTACATAAAGCTGGTTTATTAGATACCTAATCCTATTTTTTCTAGGGCTATAACATGAGCATGACTCGCAACACTCTGGACTTAGCTAGCTTGATAAAGAGCATTAGACAGCAGAAGCAGAAGTATCATGCAAAGGTGCTGTCACAGGACGCTATATACGTCGGCTGGCTAAGAACGCTAGATCTAGAGGATCTCTTCTCAGAAGATCTATGGCAGATCGTACTCCAGTTCAACCTGGGAGCTATCGGCATATCCATAAACTTCGACTTTCCACCGATAGATGTACAGCCCATAGACATATCGTTTGATGTCGAGCTGCCTACCGTCGAGGAGTTCCTACAGGGGATACTGCTGGTTATAACAATACACGACCTGCTAAAGGACTACCCCTGGCTTGGGAGCCTGGAAGATTACATAACTACCAACATAGAAGAACCGTACTCTCTAGAAATGCTGAAATCAATGTGTAAGAAGGGCTACTACGGGTACAGTAGGTATCTTAGAGCCTACTACGACCCAGTACTTGTTAGAGACTTCCTGCGCTCGTTTTTGATTAGACTGTGGGCCGGGAGGGAAACTTTGCTAACCCTTAAAAGGGACTACGAAATCCTTGCAGATATACTAGGCATAAACAAGTGGGTAATTAGGTCAATCTTCGATAGACTATCCCTCTTCAACAAGGCGCAGTACGACACCTTTATTCTGGGGTACGGAGTTCTAGGCTTATCCCGTCTAGGCAAGCCCCTTGGAGATCCTGTGCCGGCGCCTAGCGAGGTTATCTTTAGGAACTACGACTTGCAGTATACAAGAGCCGGCATAACAACACTAGATCATGTGCAGTTCGGGTTCATATTAGGAATGACACCCTTAGGGTACGGCTTCCTCTGCCCGCCTAGATCCATTTATAAGAAGCCTCCAGTGAAGCTTCCAAGCCCCTATCCAGAGTTTGCCGTACACAAGGGAAGTCCACCAGTCAGGGAGTTTGTTGAAAGAAAGGTACTGCGCACTCTGTTCCAGTTCCGCTACTTGCCCCTAGCGTTCGCTAACTACAACACCAGTGAAGAGCAGATGGACTATCACAAGTCGGAGAGGACGGATCAATGGGCTTCGCTCCAGATGCTAAGATATGCCATCGAGAAGCTAGTAGATCCAGTAATACGGCAGTACGAGAGCAATCCTGTGAAAATACGTGCGTACAAGAGTGCTGCGCTGCACCTGATCAACCTCAAGGCTAAGAGGCACGTCTGGGGCTTCGAGGCTTTCTACAAGATGAGCGAGAATCAGTTAAAAGAATATTGGATAAGGCATTGGGTTCAGCAAGGCTTAAAACCAGAGGTGCTAGAAGCTATTTACGAGCGGGTGAAACTGTGGCTGAAGCCCCTCAGAATAGAGAAACTCAAACTGGGACTCCGAGTCAAGCAGTCGCGGTTCAGCCTAGCACGACTCCTCAGCTAGCCCCTCCAGCAACTCAGACGCCGTACCAGCCCGGCAGAAGTCCACGGGAAGAGGTTCTACAGAGAAAGATTGCCGATATTCTAGGGGAGCTCCTAGCTAAGAGCCAAGAGGTCGGATTCGAGCTCGCAACCCTTGAGTGCCCCAAGGCTAACGAGTGCCCACTAGTCAAGAAGTCGAGGGAGCTAATCACTCTACTCAAGAAGCTGTTCGAGATCAGGAAGGAGCTGCCCACTAAGTAGCCAGGTTTGGGTTCTACCTCAACTTACTTTTTTCTTTCCTTCTCGTTGCTCGCCGCTGTATACTAGGTTCTTATACGCAAGAGGTATTTAGTGCGACATACACTACTTCTTTACAGGGATCGAGTCGTGGGTATCTTTCCAGAGAACGTTGTACAGATACCACCGTTGGTCTTCGAAGCAGACGGCTGCTTGGTGTTCCTACTTGAAGTACTTAAAGGGAGCGATATGGAGGGGAACCCTAGATACCATGTCTCGCTAAGGGTTAAGTGTGGAGACATAGAATCCAAAACCTTCAACTTGACCGTCAAAGATACTAAGGAGCTGAAAGCTCTCCTACTCGCTGAGATAACCAAATTTAAGCTCATGAGAATGGTTCTGGGAGACGAAATGACTAGGCGGGTGATAGGATGAGCCCCAACCCTCAAGCCGAATACCGAATCGAAGTCTCTCCAGAGGAGATTGCGTGGCTAGCTGCGGCTATCTCTGAGTATCTAAGGTATGCCGAGCAAGCTAAGTTTAAGGGTTATCTCTTAGGTTTCGAACCGCTTCCGCTAGAGTACCTAGAGCAGATGGATCTGGAGCAACTGGTTTCAGTAGTCGGAGGAATAACTGATCCGCTCGGACAGTTGAAGAAGTGGTTCGAGAATCAGTTCAAGGCTATAGCCTCTTGGTTTGCCAACACGGTGCGGGGAATTGCGGACTGGTTCTGGAACAACATTGTTAAGCCCGTGCTAGACGGTATTAGCAGTACGGTAAACAACATCTGGAACTGGATACAAGAGAAGCTCCCGGCTATCGAGGATGCGCTAAAGAGTATTGGCGACGCCTTAAAGAAGGTTGTAGTCGATCCGATACTGAAGGCCATTGACTGGATAAAAGAGAACTTCCCCAAGTTTATCAATGCTATAAGTGGGCTCGTTACTGCCGTACAGAACGTGCTAAGCTATCTTGGCCAGAGAATAGGCGAAATCATATCGGGCATAACCTCGGCGGTCAGGGGCGTCATCGAAGACATCGCTAGCGTATTTCAGAAAGCGTTTGGAGCTCTCGTGAACTTCTTCAAGGAGCTACCGAGCAAGATTGCCAGCTTCGTATCTTGGCTGTCGCAGAAGTTCTCTACCATTATGTCTGCGGCGAGGCAATTCTTTAGCACTATAGGCGACTATCTGAGCAAGATCCCATCAATGCTCGAGAGCTTCTTCAAGACAGCGTGGGACTACCTGTCTAAGATCGGGTCACTGATAGTAAATGCCTTTACAACAGCTAGTAAGTACCTCGGTCAACTACCGACGCTCATTACTACCGCTCTAGAAAACGCTGGAAAGATCTTGTCGAATCTAGGTAAGGAAATTATGTCTGCACTCTCGACGGTATGGGACTTCATACGCAGCCTACCGCAGAGGATCACTACTATACTAGGGCCAGTCTTTGACTTCCTGTCTCGCATTGGAAAACAGATTGTAACCACGTTCCAGACAGTAGCCAAGTTCATAGGTCAGATACCTTCGATGATAAGCAGCTTCTTCGAATCAATAAGTAGCAGAATTCAGGGGTTCCTCAAAGAAATAGAAGGGCTGTTCAAGCCAGTGATATCTTTCATACAGAACATACCTAAAATGGTTGGGGGGTTCCTTAGCTGGATCAGTAAACAGATAAGCAACATCAGTAAGGCGTTCGGGAACTTTATAACAGCAATACAGAAAGCAATAAGTAACATACCTAAGCTAGTTGAGTCGATAGTTACCGAAATCGGTAAGAACCTGAGCGGCATCGTAACAACGATTTCTAAAATAGGTGAAAGCATCGTTAAGGCTTTGGGCCCGGTCTTCCAGGCGCTAAGCAAGATTCCAGAGACGATAACTAGCGCGCTGAGCAAGATTGGCGAAACCATATCGAACATAGGTCAAACAATATCTAAGCAGTTCAGTAAAATCTTTGAGTTCTTCGAGAACCTGCCCAAGAAAGTTTGGTCGTCGCTTCAGAGCATCTTCGAGCCGATAAGCGAAAAGCTCGAAGACATAGGCAAGATAATAAACGAAATAGTGAAGAGTTTAGAGAGCTTTTTCCAGCCGACCAAATTCGTCGAGGCAGCAATGACAATACTCCAGAAGTACTACCCGGAGCTGTACAAAGAGTGGGAGAACGAACTAAAGAAAATTAAGGAGCCTATAGACTGGATAACGCACTTCCCAGAAATACTCTGGCTCTCTGTAAGAACCGTAGCAGCTCTGCTCTGGTACTTCATGCCAAAGCCGATAAAGGACTTCTTCGATAAAGTAGCAGGGTACCTGCACCAAGTAGGAGTAAATCTTACTGGCTTCATCAACGCCATACTCAAGTTCCCAGAATGGTTCCCGAAGTGGTTTGAGGAACACATAAGTAAGCCTATAGTCGAGGGACTAAAGAGCTTTGCTAAGTGGATCTGGGAGACCATCCCAGACTGGCTCAAGAAGGCCATAGAAGGGATAAAGGACGTATTCAGCAAAATAGCGGACATCTTCAATGAGCCACAGAAGTATCTTGGCGAGTTCTTTGGCTGGCTAGGAAAGCAGATATGGAACTTTGCATCCAAAGTTTGGGAAGGACTAGAAAAAGCGGGCGAAGCATTCGTCAACTACCTAAGCAAAGCAGCCCAGTGGCTCTGGAACGCTATAGTGAGCGGCGCCAAGGCTTTATGGCAAGCAATAACTGGAGCTATAGAGGGCGTTGCTGAAGCGATAAAGGGATTCCTAGAGTCTCTAGCCAAGAGGCTCTTCTTCGAACCGCTATCGAAGCTGGGCGAAAAGATAGAGAGCATCTGGTTCAGCATAATGAGCGGGCTGCACGGCGAGTTATCGCTGCTGTTCAACATTGGGCAGCAGTTCATGTGGGAGTACTGGCACGCGACACTGATGCTCTACCTGCTGAGCGGCGCCATAGAGTCCTTCGCAGACTTCGAGTTCAAGCTAGCCCCAGAAGTGCTAGGTACCAAGCTAGGAGGCGCAGGCATAAGAATAAAGCTTAAGGATCTGATAGACAGCTTCTTTAAGGCTATCAAAGAGTTCTACCCTAACTTCCTCCTAGGCTCAATGTTCGGACTGGCTAGCACCATACTGCGCCCGGTCGAGTACATCTACCGAGCCAAATTCGTCGAGCAGTACAACAAGAAGGCTAAGGAGCTGTTCGCCGATGTGTTAGCACAAGAGATCAAGGAGGGAGCCAAGATATCAGTATTCATAGAGGCGCCAACAATTAGCGAGCTTAAGGACTGGTTCAGAAGAATCATAGGAATGATAGCCAACAAGCTCGGAGGGCTTCCAATAAAGAACGGGAGACTTGCAGAAATACCTAAGGAGCTGCTGCCTTACTGGGCAACCTTCAAAGCACACCTCAAGCTCCGCGGGCTGCCGGACTGGTACATAGACTACCTGTCAGATCTAGGCCAGCAGCTAGTGGTACAGTTCACAGATAGATTCGGTGCTACTAGGGCGCTGTGGCTAGGTGAGCTATTCGAGCTGCCGACTCACAGCGAGCTGGCTAGAATGACTCAGAGGGACATCTTCCCAGGAGTCAACGTAATGCAGCAGGTTGCTTGGGTAAGAGGCTGGAACCCAGACTTAACAACCCTGATCTACCTCATGACCTTCCAGTACCCGAGCTTCGAGAAGCTATGGAGGTTCTACATGAGGGCAACTGCCGGAATGCTATGGTTCTCGCCACCTAGTACCATAGCGCAGGTCTTCGCTAAGGAAGCGCAGACTATAGGAGCCGGCGTACCAATAAGCCCGCTAGAGCTACAGGAGAATCTAGCAGCCAGCGGCGCCTTCGACGCATTCGAGCTGGCTATCAACACCTACTTCAAGTGGCTGGCCTACAGCAACTTCTCCTGGTTCACAGATAAGACGGAGATGTATGGCATACCCATAGGTAAAGAGATAATCAGCAAGCTCAAGGGGTGGACAGCGGACTCATGGATACTCGCAGATGTGGCTGCCGACATACCGGGCAAGATAGATATGAGGTGGATGAGCCGATTCGGGATCTTCCTGTGGTTCGCCGAGAGAGCAGAACAGCAGGGAGTCACTTTCGAGAGCTACTCGCCGCTTGTTAAGGTAATTCCAAAGATTCTGGAGCCCTCAGCGGCTAGCCCAATCTCGGTAGATCTCAAGTGGTTCAGCAAGATGCTACAAGCCACAGGACTGCACCCAGCGTGGGTACCTATCGTAACAGTTGCCGAAAACATCATGGTCATCAGCGACGAGATGACGCTGCTACGAACAGGGTGGCTGCACCTCTTCAAGGAGGGTCTGCTTACCGTAGATATTGTAGAGAAGTGCCTCAGCGGGATCATCACAGTAGCGTACCAAGTTGGCTATTGGGATCCAAGCTCTAAGAAGTGGACAACAGCGTATATCAACCTGCCAGTGAGGTGGCTGCCGCACGAGAGGAGGCTGCTGGAGCTAAGGATGCTGATGGACAGGATCTACGATATCTACAGAGAGTTCTACGGATATCTAAGGAGCGGGATAAGGTACCTAGCTATCACTCCTGATGAAGCGGCCAGCACGATGCAGTCAGTGATAGCGATCCTTAAGCAGCACTACGAGACTCTCGCCGAGAAGATAACCGGTAAGAAGCTGCCGCTTACTCTAGACGAGGACTACCTTAGTCTGTGGAAGAGCATCGAAGCAGTGGCTTGGAAGATAGCCATCAAGGAGAGGCTGAGGTACTGGTGGTACAGAGTAAGCGGCTGGCTGTTCTACAGAATCGCTTACGGCTACGTAAGCGTAGACGACGTTAAGGAACTGATAAACACCATAGCCAAGTTCGTGCCGGTGACCGAGGAAGAGAAAGAAGCGTACCTGTCAATAGCTGAAGCCATAATCGGTATCGTTCGCAAAGAGTATATACCTACGCCCAGCCAGCTCGCTACAATCGCCGAGTACGTGCCGGAGGCTGTGAACTACATAAACGAGGTGCTACAGCAGCGCCACGTGCCGAAAGAGTGGTGGCCGATCTGGGAGAAGTACGTGAAGATAAAGCCTATTGCTGGAGAAGTAAAGCACCTAATGCACTACTACGAGAGAGCCAAAGTGCTTGGAATCAATCTGGGCGATCTAGAAAAGCAGATCCTAGAGCTTGCCAAGCAGGTCGGCTACACGGAGAAAGAGCTAGAAATCATAAGGCTGACCATACAGGTCGAGCAACTTATCGAGGCAGTCAAGGAGTACATACCTACTCCGAGCCAGCTATCGGTACTTGCTGAATACGTAGAGATTCCAGAGAGCTTAATCAAGGAGGTGTTCGAAAAGAGGAGGGTGCCAGAGGAATGGAGAACTATATGGCTGAGGTACATAGAGGTTAAACCCATAAAGAGCGATGCCAAGAGGCTTCTATCCGTAATGATAAGGGCGGTAAGGTACGGGCTGATAACTGAGAAGGAGGTAGAGGACTTCCTCAAGAAACTGTCCGACTACGGGTTCCCGAGCTACGAGCTAGAGCTGGTTAAGAAGTGGGCGGAGCTAGAGCTAGAGATCGCCGAGTATGAATATGCTAGAAGCATGTACATACCAACGCCGAGCATGCTTGCAACGCTCTCCGAATACGTGGTCATTCCGGAGAAGCTCATAATGGAGGCGCTACAGAGGCGTAGAGTACCGCAGGAGTGGATATCGATATGGCTGCAATACATAAAGATAAGGCCTCTCGCCGATGAGGCTAGAGCGCTGGCTAGCGCCTACTACAGAGCTCTCGCGCTAGGCGTCTCGCTAGGTAGGCTCGGGGACGAAGTGATAAAGATACTGAAGAGCCTAGGATTCACCGACGAGGAGCTCAACCTCAGAAAGCTTAGGGCAGAGATCGAGGAGCTGATCTATAGCAGAAAGGAGTACATACCTACGCCATCAATGCTGGCCACCATTGCAGAGTACGTACCGTGGGCTAGGAAGCTATTCCCAGAGGTTGTTAAAGCTAAGAGAATTCCGAGTGAGTGGATCAAAGTCTGGGAGGCCTATATCAAGGTTAAGCCGATCTACGGAGAGGTAAAGAGTTACGTGTCGGCACTCTGTAGGCTATCCGAGTATTTCATCCTCGCAGTGGGCGACCTAAAGAAGATACTTAGCAAGCTTACGAGCTACGGATTCGAGTCCACAGAAATCGAGCTGATAGTAAGTAGGGTAGAGCTGGAGAGACAGTACAGAGCGTATCGCGAACTGATCGGTACGCCAAGAGAGCTGGTAGTTATGGCCGAATACTCGCCGTCGGCAAGAAGGGTGGCGCTCATGCAGGTCTACAAGATGATCGATGCGCTTCCAGTAGACTCCAGAACTAAGGAGTTCATCAAGAAGATGTGGGAGGAGTACATACGAGTCAAGCCGGTGTACGACGAGGTTAGACGATACGTGACAGAGCTGCTCAACGATTATGCCTACGGAGTCATAGCCTTTGACGAGCTCAAGAAGGAGCTGGAGGCACTCAAGGAGTGGGGACTAGATGACTATGAGATACAGTTCTATCTCTGGCTAGCAACGCGTAAAAGGGAGAGACAGATAAAGAGAGAGCAGGAGAGAGCGGCGAGGTACCATGTCCACCGCTAGCCTTAGGGTTCTATACGGTATAGTTGGAGCCTTTTTAGTTGGTATAGTCCTCCTAGGAATCTTCATTGCTCTACACAATACTTTCGACCCCTATGCTAAGATGGCTAGGGAGATGCTGGGTGTAGATGTCTCTCCCCTCTGGTGCGTACTGGCTCTGGTGTTCGTAGGAGTCTGGATAGGGTTGCTCTGGTTTGCTTTCCTAGGGCTGGCTCGTGCTGACCGCTCTGCCAACTGAGCCGGTGATGAGCTGGGCTCTACTGAGAACTTTTTATCTATCTTTCCCTTTTCTAGCTGGGCGGGAGAGATGAGTACAACTCCCGAGCTAGACAAGGCCTTAGAGGATCTAGCTAAGCTTCTAGAGGAAATGAAGAAGACTGTAGACGAGGCAGTTTCCAGAGCGCAGGAGGATCTTAAGCGTCTTGAGGAAGCCAGCAGGAAGCTAGAGGAGTTCGCTAAGCGTATAGGAGGGACAGGAACGGGCAGCGTATCTCCTAGACCTGTTCCCCTATCGGAGCTACAGAGGAGAAGGTAAAGAGGCTTTTAGCTTCCGATCAATCTCTTATTTTTTAGGGTGAGGTAGAGTGAGCTGGCTGGGGCTACGACACAAAGGTTTTGAGGTTCTATTTCCAGAGGAATGGAACGCAGTAGTTGATGGTCTTGACATCCTTTATGCTTACTGGAGCGGAGCGCTTCAGCGCAAGGAACTTCTCGACCTTTATTCCGATATTATTCCGGCGATAGATGACAAGTTCAAGCTTGGAGACCCCAACAAGGCTTGGGCAGAGATATTTGGTGTTTACGGCTACTTTAGAGAGAATCTCTTTGTGCAGGGGAGGCGGGTGCTGAAAGATGGCGATCCGATAACAATAGCTGAGATAAGCAAGGCTGTCGAGGACAGCATCAGCGAAGCTATTAACAAGAGTATAGTGGAGCAGCTATATTTAGAAACTACTAAGCTAGTATCCGTTCTTTCCACTCCGCAGCAGGTTCTCTCCGGCTACAGCTTAGGAGCAGGGTCTAGCTATGACTTTGTGGTGTCTAGAGAAGAGGCTTTTCCTGCGGTAGTTGTAGCAGTCCGGGTAGCCTACTCTAGCAGTGCTACAGCCGGAGTACGAGTTCTGTGGCTCTACTCGCCGGACGGCACGAACTTCGACGACGAGCAGGATGCTATAGATCAAGGAAACTACGAGGATATCTATCTGTCTCCCGGAAGCACCGTTCAGAGAACTATTCTGGTGCCCGCCATAGCCCCCTTCACAAAAATAAGGATAAAGAACCTAGATAGTTCCAACGCTGTCGCTTTAGACGTATGGGTATGGAGAATGAGGTGAGGTGATAAAGATGAGTGCCGGGCTAACCTTTGCTCTGCAAGCTCTTAAGAAGCTGTTTAGGCACCGAACTGCGACACCCATAGACCACCCGGATAGATCTATAACCAGAGAGAAGCTTGAGTACCCCACCGAAAACGTTGAGCTTGTCTACCTTACGGCCATAGGCAAAACTAAGAGCTATGCGGCGGAAAATGAGCACCACAAGTCCTTCGTAGCAACCGTAGACTGGTTCACCGATAAAGCCATTGATGCGTGGTGCCACTCGACTACAAAGTCGGACGCGTACTATAAGATAGGAGTAGTAGGCAGAATACAGGACGCCGATAATCTCTACTGCGCCGGGCTGGCACTAGCCCGCGCGACCGCCGACTATGGGCTAGTAAGGATAACTCCTGCGGCTATAGACCCCCTAGGATACGAGGCAGTAGATCTAGCAGAGGATAGTACGCACCACATACGACTCTCGATAATTGGGTCTACTCTAAAGGCCTACAGAGGTGGGGTAGTTAAGATAACGGCTACTGATACAACGTTTGCCGCGGGAGGGTTCGGTGTAAAATTCGCTACTTCGTCTTACTACTACACCTACGACTGTGGTTTCGTCTATGCTACGGCGAAGCTTCTGCCTCCGTCTAGCCCCCACCCACCAGCCCTAGCGGTTCTAGAGATCGAAAGGGAGGAGGGCTTCAAGAGTAGGGTAGTAAACATTACTCAGAGTAACATAGACCTAAGCAAGTTGCCGCCGCACATGCAGAGGGATGCCAAGAGGTACCAGATTCTGAAACAGAAGGGCTTCACCGACGAAGAAATAGAGCTGATATTCGGGCCGCTAGACATCTTTATAGATACAGAGACAGTCACATGGGGTGCATTCGAGCCTAGACAGGAGGAGCCCACCATCGTAGTTACGGTATTTGGAAACAACCCATATAATGACAAAGCACTGGAGAGACAGATCGAAGCATGTAGGAGGAAGGGACTTCTGGTTAAGCGTACGGCTAAGAATCCTCTGGAGAAGGCTAAGGAACTCTGGAAGGAGATCAAGCCAGAAGCTAGAAACTGGATAGCTGGAAAGGACAACTTCTTCTACCAGGTTACGGGAATCGAGGCTTTCGAGATCTTTGCCGCAATAGACTTCTACTACGGGATCTTGATAGAGGGAGTATCCAAGAGGTTAAAGCAGCAGATAAAGAGGGTTCCAGAGTGGGAGCTGAGAAGGATAATCAAGGAGCTTGAGGCGCGTTGTGCAGCTATCAATGTGTTTAAGGAGAGGAGAGATAAGCACCTAAAGCGCATAAAGGAGATCATATCTAGGGGCTGGTAAGGATGAGCTGGATAGGACTTAGGCACAAGGGGGTTGAGCCGCTCTTTCCGGACGAGTGGAATGCAGTAGTTGACGCTCTAGATATCCTGTACAAGTATACTGAGCAGAGAGTGACTAAAGAAGATCTTCTCAACTTGTACTCGGACATAATTCCTGCACAGGATGACACGTTCGATCTCGGTAGTAGCACAAGAGCTTGGAAAGATGTTTATGCGCACTACGGCTATTTCCTAGATGACGCTTTTGTTCAGGGGAAAAGAGTCCTCAAGGACGGCGACCCGGTTAGAGTATACGAATTCATAGAGTACGCCAAACAAGATATCGAAGACATCAAATCTAGGCTTAGTGCCATCTCTGGCGCTCTAGGCCTTCTAGAGAGCTATATTCAGACTATCTACGGTTACGCTAAACCCCCAACCAGTCTTGAAACAGCAAGCTTGGTAGTAGGTACCACGCCGGTTCCACTTTCGGACTTAGATCTAACTGTTAAGAGAATACACGTCAAGGTGCCTAGCTGGGCCGGGTACATAGTGTACATAGGAAGCTACACCAGACAGGACTTCATACTCGAACCTGGAGATAAAGAAGTTTTTGAGATCGTAAAGCCTAAAAATATTTATGTTAGGAGCCTAGGCAACGTAACGATATTCATAGCTATGGAGATATGACTGCCGGTTGGCTTGTTCCTAGGCTCGGCGCTGGCCCGGGACTAGAAGTTTTTCGTATGATTATTACAGTGGGAGGCTGTATCGGCACGCTGGTGCTTATAGGTATGCCGAAGTACTTGTAGACCTGTGGTGGTAACAGATACTCCTTTAGCTGGCTAGTTATGTAGCCGATTATGCCCGGAACTAGAGGGAGCCCTTCTACGGGCCGTATCTTAGGTATTCTTCCCTTTATCAGCTCGTCTAGGACGCTCTTGACTAGCTTTCTTATGGGAGAGGGGCTGTTAGTGGGATCGGGCGCCACTAGTCCTAGGAGCCAACCTGCGCCGATGAGAATGTTAGCAATATCGTTTAGCACGTAGGGTGTCGCTGGGCCCCATTCCATGTCTAGGCTAAACCTAGGAGTTCCGCTATAGTCGTAGCTAATGGCGCTTCTGGTTGCGCCTATTTCCAGCACGCTACCGTCTGCGAACTTAGCGACTAGACTGGCTCTACCGGCATCCGCATCTACTAGCACTCTAAGGCTAGATAGCATCACTCCAATACTAGGGCTCTCGATTTTAGATAGGTATGCCTTGAGATCCATACCTTCCACCTCGGTCTAGTGTACGGTAGGGGGCTATTTTAGCGCTTATTTATGGTTTTGCCGTATAAGTGTATACTGGGTTGATAGAATGCCTCCGGTCTGGTACGTGTACCCCATGTGGCATCGGGTCTCATTCACGCTGGTAGCAAGAAAACACTTGGAGCAGCTTAAGAAGCGCATGAGGATTCACGAAATAGATGAGTTAGCCTTTCCTCATGTATCGCCACACACTAGGCCGGTAGTACTCATCCACCCATACTTTTACTGCATGCTAAGGGCGGCCAAGTTCATCTCTAGGAAGCTCCACCGCTACGGTGCACTGATAGGCATAGACGTAGCCGACAGCGACCACCTCTCCAATCTAGCTGTATCAATGAGCTACTACGCACGAAGAATGATCGTTCCTAGCACCTTCTGCAAGAGGGTGTTCGAAAGGAGCGGGGTTACGGTTCCGGTAGACGTTGTTCCTCACGGTCTGGATATGGAATGGTACGAGAAACCCAAGCAAATCGGCAAGTTCTTTCCTGAGCTGGCCAAGATCAAGGAGCGCAAGAGAATCAAGTTCGTCCTCTTCTTCCTTTGGCACAGTGGCTACCGTAAGGGAGACGACCTAGTTATCGAGTGGTATAAAAGGCTGTGGAAAGAAAGGAAGGACGTAGCTATAATCCTCAAGACAGGAGTTAAAGAGGCTGTTCAGGCGCAGATTCTGAGACCGTTTAACTGCGTGCACATCTTCGGGTGGCTGACAGAGGAGCAGAAGATGGAGCTGTTCGACCTAGCCGATATCTATCCGCTCTTTTCAAGAGGGGGAGCTTTCGAGATCAACGGGCTGGAAGCTATTGCTCGACTGGTGCCGGTGCTTGCAGCCAAGGGTGGAGCATGGGAGGACTACCTGCCTAGCTGGAGTCTGGTAGACTCGCACAGATGTAAATGCGTTTTGCCAAACAACCCGCTTCACGATGGTGGCGGCGTAGAGATAGAGGTGGAGAAAGCGGTAGACAGGGCCCATATAATTCTCGACAACCTAGACGACTACAGAGAGCGGCTGAGGGAGCACATCGAGAAGAGAGTGAAACACGTCTTTAACTGGGAGGCGGTAGGGGAGAGACTGTATAAGATTATAGTCGAGGTTATAGAGGAGGTATCTAGGTGAGAGGGTGGATCTGTCAGCGGTGGCAACATATATTGGAACGATAATTGGGTTTATAGGCATTATCCTGCCGATACTTCTAAGACACGAGCAGCGGCTCGCCCGCATAGAGACCAAACTAGACCAGATTCTTAGATTCCTAAACGGTTCCTTTGCACACGGTTTCCACGACTGTGACGAGGAGTCTAGGGAGAGTGGTGAAGAGTAGATGACTAGGGTTTCTTCTTATAAAGATAGAATGTTTGAAGAGGGGTCTAAGCACGGATGGGGAATAATACTTGTTCGTTGGCGCGAGCTAAAGCATTTTCTGCTAACTCTCTTCATGACCAGAAAACACCTGGATATTCTAGAGGTCGGTTGCTTTAAAGGTATGCTAGTTGGCTGGCTACACCAGCACTTTCCTAAAAATCAGTATTCTTGGGACTACTGGGGTGTAGACATTGTTGAGCCAGAAGATAGGAGAAAGGACTACCCTCGCCTTATCATGAATGCAGAATGCCTAGAATTTCCTGCTAACAGCTTTGATGCAGTTATCTTTATAGAGACTCTCGAACACGTTGTCGACTACGTTAAGGCTCTTCAAGAAGCTTATAGAGTTCTGAGACCGGGCGGAGGCATATTTATCCAGAGTTGCATTTGTTACGACAGAGCTGCCATCGAAGATCCTACCCATTTCCACGTTTTACACCCTGTAACGCTCGCACGATTACTAACTCATATCGGCTTCAGAGATATATCTATCGAAGAGGGAAGCAACTTTGCGGTTTGGGGCTATAAATAGGGTTTAGACATAAAGAGTTAGAGGGGTAAATCGTGAGCTCAACGCCTCCAGAAATCATAACAATACTTGGAACAGCTAAATCGCCGTTGGACGTCTATAACTACGAAATTAAGAAAACCCTAGAGGAAATACTATCTGATACCTACGTTAGCCTCTCGGCTCTAAGACTGGTAAAGGCTTTTGACATTATTGATCCAGGAGATCACAACGGTATAGTCCTTACGCTAGCGCAAATTGTGGCCGCACTTAAAAAGCTCTACGAGGAACTAGAAAAACTGGGTGCTGCCGTGACCATAACTAATCCCTCCGGGCTCTCCCCCTTCGAGGCTCTGCTCAAGATATACCAGCTAGCGGTGCAAAACGGGTACACCGATATCAAGGATATGGCAGCAGACCTTCTCTACAGATTCTTCAACTACAAGCCCTCTGCCGGTACTTTACAGAACCTACAGCCCGAGTACAGCCCTTGGCAGGTAGGTGCCATAGCTGATAACTTTGCTAAAGCTCTCTCGGTTAATACTCCTAACGCCTACTACGTTATATCGCCATACAAACCAGGTGTTAGCGAAACGTTCGTAGATCAAGACCTGATAAACGAGGTTCTGAACCAGCTAACCAGCAACAATACCTCTGCTGCGCTAATGCTGGGAACCCTAAGGACGAGCAGAGCTGGAGGCATCTCCCTTAGCGGATACAACGCCGTAGCCTATGTGCTTGGCTGCTTCAAGACTAAGTACCTAAGCGTGCAGAGCGGGAGTCAGCTGCCGTTCCCTCCACTGATACTGGTAGGCAACGAGGCGGCCACAACTCCGGAGTGCTTAGGACTCTATCTAGCCAGCGACGGCAGCCTGGTACTAGGAAAGGGGGCGCTGCCCAGCGGCGCACTCCAGCAGGAGATAGCTAACATAAGTGTAGATACTACCAGCACCTGGGTTATAGTCCTCGGAAAGGCTTGGGTGGATCCAAACACCGGAACGCCGTATATAGCTATGTATGTCTTTGACACCACGCCTAAGCTCTTAGCTAGCTACAAGATGAGTGAAGCTGGACAGACTGCCTTTCAAGGAAGGGCAACCGCACTAGCAGGCTACGCACTAAAGGATGTGAACGGCAACATAGATGTGTTCGGGCTAGAGTACGACTGGCTAGGACTAGTAGGCTGGCTGTACTTCAGCCCAGTCTAAGGTGACCAAGCTATGAGCTGGCCGTACAAACCCAACTGGCCACTAGAGTTTCTATGCAAAGAAATAGAGCAGACTCTAGAAACCGAGTACTCCAAAACTATAGAGGAGATACTGGCGGATCTGGAGGCGGATCTGGCAACTACCTACTTCGTTAAGAAGGGAGACCCGGTGCAGCAAGAGGATCACAACGTGCCGGCCCTAATGCTTGCAAAGATCGAGGCAGCCATAGCCAAGCTATACGAGGAAATAAAGAAAAAAACTGGCTGAAAAACAAGTTTACTCTTCTACCCTGATGTCTATGTACTTTTTAACCACTACGATTTCGTCACACGGCTCCTCTTCGCAGAGCTTCTTGGCTGCCTCAATTATTAGGTTCTTTAAGGTGACGAACGGATAGGTAGTTTCTGTACAGATCTTTTTACTAGATAGGTACCTGCCGGACTTCGTTCGGCACTCGATAGTTACGCAGACGATTCGGGGCGGAAGCAATGGACTACTCATTGAGCTCAGCCTCTGGCTCCTTTATTTTCCAGCATACGAGCTTCTCACCCTCCAGCTTCACCGCCATCTTATCCTTGGGTTTCAGGTCGAGAGCCCTAGCGAAGGGCTTTGGTATCCTCAGTATCAGGTACTCGCCGCACTTGTTGATCGAGATTACCTTTATTTCGGGGGCCTTCACCATATACCACCCTCTTCGGCTACTTGAGGAGGTAGTCGGGTTAAGGGCTTTGCGTCTATGCCCCAAGCGAAGGCTATAGCTCGGTACTTGATAACGTTCTCCTTCTGCTCTCTCGGTATAGATAGATAATCCTTGAATCTGCGGTGGATCTCGGTCTCTGGCTCGCCCTCTTTTACCCATTCTTGGTACTCTTCATGGTTGAATCGAAGCATGCCTACATACACCAGATCGCCTACGGTATAGACATTGCGGTCTGGGTTAATCTTTGGAAAGCCCTCTGGATAGGGCGGCATCTGGTCTAGGGTTGTTTCGAGTAACGACCACCCTTGGAAGGGCAAGTCTGCTATGACCCAGGCGTGTCCTCCTAGAAGCATTGAGCCCTTGTATACTACCCCGAATACCACCCAGTACTTGATTCCCAGTGCTCGGAGCAGGGAGCCTAGCAGGATCGAGGTATCTTCGCAGTCCCCGTAGCCGTGTCTACCGATCTTTCGGTTCACTAGGTAGCTTAGAAGCGTCTCGTAGTCTGCTGCCCAGTAGTCTAGTAGGACGCTGTACACCACGTTTCCTCCGTAGGCGACTAGGTAGTGGCTATCGTCTGGCATTCCAAGCAGGTTGAAGGGGTAGTCGATATCCTTTATAACAAACTTTATCGCTAGCTCGGGAGCGCTTATTCCTAGTCTCTCTCGGTACAGCGATATCAGACCCATCTTATCTCTTACTAGGTCGAGCAGGTTAGTTGTGTAGAACCTCTTTGCTGTGTAGGGGCTCGCTTTATCTAGCCCGGGAACCAGGGGCGGAGGAAATGGTTTCCACATTGTAACACCCTAGTACACCTCTTGGGTCTAGTCGGTAATAAGATTTCTAGCCTGTT